>JGI26060J43896_10000113_pt1 | contig 26631 bp, 24 predicted proteins | sample MarorgKNORR_S2LV_6_FD_43896 | JGI IMG/M metagenome (IMG submission 43896) | reverse complement strand
TGCACATTCCACGCGAAACCTAATGCAGCAACCATTCTTTCATCACCAAGGCGCGAAATCCAAAATAAATTTGCCAAATCAACAACAAACATAAAGGTCAAACCCAACATACCCGTGACAGTCATTCTTATGACATGAGACATTGTAGAGCCATGTAAAAATCTTGCGTTAGGGTCTGGCATTTTTTATCAATTTAGAAAAAACTGTCTCGTTACCGAGACTAGGATTTTTTGGAATCATTAATGCCAATAAAAATGAGGTGATTGCCAATAGAGTTGCTACCACAAAAACGAAGGCTGGGGAGTTTATCCAAAAGTATCCTAAAATTACCGGTAAGAAGACTGCTGGAATATGGTTGATAGTAAATACGACAGCAGCTGTAGAAGCAATTTCTGACGGGTCTGCAATTTTTTGAAAATAGGTTTTTTGGGCAAACGCTAATGCAAAAAATAGATGGTCCAAAACATAAAGACCCATAGCTATACCAGCCCCCCACCCAAAATAATATATGCCTCCATACGCTAAAAAAATAAATGTCAAACCTAGATACTCTAAACACAGGGCTTTTCTCTCCCCATAATAGTCAACAAACAGACCCATTAAAGGTGCAAAAACTATATTTGCTACATAATTTATAATAAATAATGCAGTAAGCTCATGAACTTGAAAACCAAACTTTTCCACCATCATGAAGGCTGCAAACACAATGAAGATTTGACGTCGAGCACCGGCGGCAAAATTCAAGGCGTAATAAAGCCAATACCGTTTTCTAAAAATCATTTGTCGTTTTTGCTTAGTCGGGTTTTCAAATTTTGGGAAAACCATCCAGCAAATGATTGCTATTACAATAGTAAAACTACCTGCTAACCCATAAGCAATTTCATAACTAAGGTTCCAATAACGCCAACCCAGAACTATTAACACATACGCACACAAAGATGCTGCAGATCCAACGGCAACTAACCAGCCAAGTATTTTAGGGGCTTTTTTCTTTTCAATCCATTGTAATTCAAGAGACTGCTTTGCTGTTTCATAATAGTGAAAACCAACTGAAGCTATGAANGTTGTAATTAGCAATCCACTCATTGAAGGAAAATATGCTGTCACAGCCGTAGCAAATCCTAAAGCTACAAGTGATAGGATTGCTAAATTTATTTCTTTGAAAAATAGCAATAAAGCTATTACGCCTATAGCAAGAAATCCTGGGATCTCTCTAACACCGTGTAACCAACCTATTTTCACACCATCAAACTCTGCTACTTCGATAACAAAATTATTCAATAACGCCATCCAAGTTGAGTAAGATATAGGCATTGCAATAGACATCAAAACTAACAACACTATAGGTCGGCGCCAAATTGGCAATGTATCAACGTGAGCTAACGAGATACTAGATTTTGTATTTAAAAATTTCATTAATCTTCGGTAGTGGTATTTCGACCCAATAGCGAGGCCAAAAAAATAAAAAAAAACCATCTACATAATAGATGGCTTTAATTAAATAAATTTTTGACTGTTAATTAGTTTTGAGCATAATATTCAATAACTAAATTAGGCTCCATAACGACTGCATAAGGAACATCTCCTAATCCTGGAGTTCTTATAAATTTAGCAGTCATTTTAGAGTAATCTGTCTCTATATAATCTGGCACATCACGCTCAGTTAAAGAGATAGCTTCCAAAATTGTCGCAATTTGTCTTGAACTTTCTCTTACCTCAATCACGTCGCCCTCTTTAACGCGATAAGAAGGAATGTTTACCTTCGTACCATTAACCATTANGTGACCATGATTTACGAATTGTCNCGCAGCAAAAATTGTTGCCACAAATTTAGCNCTATATACTAAAGCATCTAATCTACGCTCTAGTAATCCAATTAAGTTTTCACCAGTATCACCTTTAACGCGTTCAGCATCAGAGAATATACGTCTGAATTGTTTTTCTGTTAAATCACCATAGTGGCCTTTAAGCTTTTGCTTTGCTCTCAACTGCAAACCAAAATCAGATAATTTTGATTTTCGTCTTTGACCATGCTGTCCTGGTCCATACTCTCTTCGATTGACTGGTGATTTAGGTCTACCCCAAATATTTTCGCCCATTCGGCGATCTATTTTATGCTTGGCAGCGGTGCGTTTTGTCACGGCTGTTCTCCTTCAGTTTGTTGTGTGCTAGATTTTGCACGTTTCTAAAGGGCGTTGTCCTTTCCACAAGGGCGACAGGCATTCTTTCGCAAGAGCCACCAACACCAAAAATTCTTAATTGTATCAAGAATGAGGCNTTATATAGTTTCACAACTTTATGTCAACACAAGTTAACTTTTCTTAACAAAATATCTATTCTCATCATTAGTAAAAAATAATTTATGAAAGATAATCAATAATTGGGCAATCAGGCCTATCGTCTCCAGCACAAGCATTAACTAAATGATTTAATTCTACTCTTAATTTCTTTAAATCTTCTTCTTTTCTTTTTATCTCTTCTAGGTGGTGTATCGCAATTTTTCTGACATCCGAACTAGACCGGTTTTTCTCCTCATACAATCCAAGTAATTCTCTACATTCCCTGATTGAAAAATCGAAACTTCGAGCACGCTTCACAAATATTAATTTTTTAATGTTGCTAATATCATAATTTCTATAACCGGTTTGAGTGCGAGAAGATGGTAAAACCAAACCTATATCAGCATAGTAGCGTACTGTTTTAGTTGGTAAACCTGCTTGATCTGCAGCTTTTCCAATATTCATTTTCTTCTTGACCTTCCACTAAATGGAAAGATTATATGATAATTAAATTAAGTTACAACAGGGTAATAATATGACTAGCTTAACCAAAAATTTCAATATTGATTGGCAAGATTCCATTTTGTGGGGCAAAGCTAGATATAACACACTTTGGTGTCTTATTGGGTGTTCAATTGGAGACTTTGGGACTATCGCATTTTTCCAATATTCAGGTATTAACTGGCCAGTTTTATCCATAATGATCTTAGCTATTATCAACGGATTGCTAACATCTATATTATTGGAAACTTTTATATTAATGCGGGAGTTAACATTCAAAAAAGCGCTAAATACTGCAATTGGAATGTCGCTAATATCAATGGTGTCTATGGAAATAGCAATGAATACCGTTGATGTCTTTTTAACTGGTGGTGCAACACTTAATTGGTGGATTATTCCATTAATGCTTTTTGCTGGTTATGTTACCCCACTACCTTACAATTATTGGCGTTTGAAAGTATTAAATAAATCTTGCTGCGGGTAATACAATTTAACCACACTTAGAATAACCACAACTTGCACAGGTATCACAACCTTCAACTTTTCTAAGTTCAGAAGAGCCACAACTGGAACAAGATATTTTCGAGCCCATATTAGTAAGATTGGTGACCACTGAATGAGGATCACTCTTTAAGCCCATTCCTTCTGCTTCCAAAAATCCGATAGAAATCATATGCTGCTCAATAACGCCACCAATCGCTGCTAGAATACTTGGAACATACTTTCCCTGAACCCATGCGCCGCCTCTAGGATCAAATACAGCCTTCATTTCTTCTACAACAAAACTAACGTCGCCCCCACGGCGAAACACAGCAGAAATCATTCTAGTTAAGGCTACCGTCCAAGCGAAGTGTTCCATATTCTTTGAATTAATAAATACTTCAAAAGGTCTTCTATGTTCACTTAAAATTATATCATTGATTGTAATATAGATGGCGTGTTCCGTATTCGGCCATTTAATTTTATAAGTATTTCCCTCTAAACTTTCAGGCCTAGCTAGTGGCTCACCAATATATACAACATCTGCACCTTGATCTATTTCTGGCACTTCTTCAGAATTTACCGAAACAGATAGTACTGACCCTGTTACATCATTGGGACGGTAAGTGGTGCAACCCTTGCAACCAGTATTCCATGCTTCCATATAGACTTCTTTAAATGTATTAAAATCAATGTCTACGGGACAATTAATTGTTTTTGAAATTGAGCTATCAACCCATTTTTGCGCCGCTGACTGCATTCGCACATGATCAATAGGGTCAAGTGTCTGAGCGCTTACAAAATAATCTGGAAATTCCTTTTCTCCATATTTTTCTCGCCACATTTGGACTGCGTAATCCATGACTTCTTCTTCTAGATGGCTTCCATCTTTTTGAAGAACTTTTCTGTTATAGGAATAAGCGAAAATAGGTTCAATACCAGAGCTTACATTACCAGCATAAAGACTAATTGTTCCAGTAGGCGCTATAGACGTTAGTAAAGCATTTCTAATGCCATTTTCCGCAATGGAAGCCCGCACATCCTTATCCATTCCTAACAGCGACTTACTAGATAAATAGTTGTCTACATCAAATAGGGGAAAAGAGCCCTTCTCTTTTGCTATCTCAGATGATGTTAAATATGCTGTTCTTGCTATTTGATGAAGCCACTCTTCAGTTTTAGACACCGCGTCTTCTGATCCATAACGTAAGCCCATCATAAGTAATGCATCTGCTAAACCAGTAACACCCAATCCAATTCTACGTTTCGCAATCGCTTCATTAGCCTGTGCTTCTAACGGAAAGCGGCTCACGTCAACCACGTTATCCATCATTCTTACTGCTGTTTTCACGATTTTTGATAAAGATTCTATATCTATTGTAGCATTTAATTCAAATGGGTTTGTTACAAAACGAGCAAGGTTTATTGACCCTAATAAACATGCTCCATAGGGAGGTAGGGGCTGCTCTCCACAAGGATTTGTAGCTGCTATTTCTTCACAATACGAAAGATTATTCATTTGATTTATTCTATCAATAAAAATCACTCCAGGTTCTGCAAATTCAAAAGTGCCACGCATTATCTTGTTCCATAAGTCTAATGCTCGCACGGTTTTATAAACTTTTCCTTTAAAAACCAAATCCCACGATGTTTCGTCCTTCACCGCTTTCATAAAGGGGTCTGTCACCAATACCGATAGATTAAACATTCTTAAACGAGCTGGGTCTTCCTTGGCACTTATAAACTCTTCTATATCTGGGTGGTCACAACGCATTGTTGCCATCATTGCACCACGACGAGATCCAGCAGACATAATAGTTCTGCACATAGAATCCCAAACATCCATAAACGATATAGGACCAGATGCATCAGCTGCTACCCCTTTAACATCTGCTCCTTTAGGTCGAATAGTTGAGAAATCATAACCTATTCCACCACCTTGTTGCATTGTTAAGGCAGCTTCCTTTAACATATCAAAAATTCCACCCATATCGTCTGGAATAGTCCCCATCACGAAACAATTGAATAATGTAACAGAGCGCCCTGTCCCAGCTCCCGCCAATATTCTACCAGCAGGTAGAAATTTAAAGTCTTCGAGTGCCGAATAAAATTCTTTTTCCCAGAAAAGTGGCTCTTTTTCAACCTTAGCTAACGCTTTAGCCACACGAAACCAGCTGTCTTGAACGGTTGAATCTATCATAGTCCCATCGCCATCTTTAAGGCGATACTTCATATTCCAAATTTGTTCCGCAATTGATGTTGAGAAAGAACTCATATACAGATCCTATTATTAAAAATTCAGAAAGAAGATAAACATATACAGTAAAATATTTTCGGTCAATAACATCATCGTTATATTTGGAAAATAATATTTGATTTATGTGTCTAAATAATTACCACTATCTTATGGGAAAAGAAATGAGCTCAAATTTGGTAAACCTGGTAAAGCTTTGTGTTGGTGCTGAAACAATAAATGATCTGACAGATAGACAAGATAACCTTAACCAAAAAGATAAAAATCGCAGGACACATGTCACAAGAATGTGGCCAAAACGCGGTGATGAAATCCTAAATGGAGGCTCTCTCTTTTGGGTCATTAAAGGATTTATCCAAGCCCGCCAAAAGATAATCGGTTTAGAAGAAGTCTTTGGACAAGATAATATTAGAAGATGTTCAATTGTATTAGATCCAGAAGTATTCTTAACAACATCTGTTAAAAAACGCCCTTTTCAAGGCTGGAGATATTTAAACCCTGCAGATGCTCCACCAGATCTATATAAAATAAGTTCAAGCGAGCCAACCTTACCAAATGAACTAGCCATAGCTCTTGCAGACATTGGTGTAAGATAAACTCAAGAAATATCTTGGTTTTTTATTAAATTTTTTGCAAATAATGCAACGGAGTTAATGCACTCTTCATCTAATTTTGTTTGATAACCCAGTTTTTTTAAAAGCTTTACTACAGCCTCCGTTGCCACATTTCCCGAAGCGCCAGGGGCATAAGGACAACCACCCAACCCACCAACACTAGAATCAAATATCCGCAATCCATAATCCAATGCGACCCTTATATTCTCTAAAGCCATTTCTTTTGTATCATGAAAATGACCTGCAAGTTTTTGCGCTGGAATGTATTTCAAAATATTTTCCAAAAGCACTTCAACTTGCTGTGGGCTCGCACCCCCTAAAGTCTCTCCTAATGATACTTCATAACAACCTAAATCAACCAACGTACTTGCTACCGTTTGAACACTTTTGGGTTGCATCAAGCCTTCAAAAGGACAATCTGTAACACAAGAAACATAACCCCGAACCGGTAACGAATGTTCCTTGGCTAATTTTATTAATGGAACAATTCTCTCAATACTCTCTTTTATACTGCAATTAATATTCGCTTTGGAAAAACTCTCTGAGGCAGAAGCAAAAATAGCGACTTCATTCACTCCACATGAGATAGCTTTCTCTAAACCCATCAAATTAGGAGTTAATGCAGAATAAGAAATTGAATTATTTCGAGCCAATCCTTTAAAAACCAAATCGCTATCAGCCATTTGCGGAACCCATTTGGACGAAACAAAGCTTCCGACTTCAATTCGATCAAATCCACACTTAGATAATTTGTCTACCAGTTGTATTTTTCCCTCAACTGATATTTTTTTGAGTTCATTCTGCAACCCATCTCTAGGTCCTACTTCCACTATTTCAACTAGGTCATGTATCAAAATCATCACTCAGCGGTTCAATTTCTATAAGCAGTTTACCTGCCTCAACTTGTTGTCCAGCCTCAACTTCTACCTTAATTACCATACCATTTTTTTGTGCCAATAAAGTGTGTTCCATTTTCATAGCCTCCTGAACAACTAACAAATCACCCTCTCTAACCTCGTCACCCACTTTTACATTAATAACTTTAATAAAACCTGGCATAGGCGCTATTATAGTATTTCCATCTGCTTTTCTTTCAATTTTAGGATTTAATTTATCAACAAGTTTAAAATACCAAGAACCTTTGTGGAAAATAGTTATTTGATTGTTTGTTATCAAGAATTTTGCACCTGATTTCACTCCATCAACAGACCAACCTTCTCTGTTTACTAAAAAGTCATCTCCATCAATCTCAACACTAAAATTATCTCGATCAATTACTCTTACAAAAACCCGTCCAAACTCCATCATAATATTCGTTTTTAACGACCCCCATAAAGAAAAGCCGGCAAGTGGATCAGTTAAATTATGCAATCCCAATGCAGCTAAAGAAGATAAAATTTTCACTGTGTTAGAGGGGTCAATTTTCTTCGTTAAATCAGCAAGTTTACAATCGATGAGTTGAGTATCAAATTGAACATCCGTAAATTGTTGATCATTCGACAGGGTGTAAAGGAAATTTAAATTCGTAATGAACCCACTTATTTCTGTTTCAATCAGTGCTTTTCTTAATTTTTTAAGAGCACTTTCGCGATCTCGTCCATGGACAATAATTTTTGCAATTAACGGGTCATAGAATGGGCTAACTTCGTCACCAATTCTTACCCCAGAATCCACTCGAACTTTACTTGGGAATAATAGATGATTTAAAACACCTGTTGTCGGTAAGAATTGGTTGTGAGGATCTTCAGCATACAATCGAGCCTCAAAAGAATGNCCAGTAATTTTGATTTCATCTTGGGTCTTAGGTAAAGGCTCTCCAGCCGCCACTCTAATTTGCCATTCCACCAAATCCAATCCAGTTATCTCTTCTGTGATAGGGTGCTCAACTTGCAACCTGGTATTCATTTCCATAAACCAAAAATTCTCGATCGTATTATCAATTGAACTATCGCAGATAAATTCAATAGTACCAGCACCAACATAGTTTATTGCTTTTGCAGCGCTAATAGCAGCGGCATGAAGTTCTTTTCGAATCTTTGTAGGTATTTTTGGTGCAGGGGCTTCTTCAATAACCTTTTGATGCCTTCGCTGAAGAGAACAATCCCTCTCATACAAATGTACTATGTTTCCATAAGAATCACCAAATATCTGAACTTCTATGTGCCTTGGATTTTTAACAAATTTTTCTATCAAAACAGCATCATTACCAAATGCGCTCAAAGCTTCTGACCGCGCTAAACTTAATAATTCAAAGAATGAGTTTTTAGTCTCCACCAATCTCATGCCTTTGCCACCACCACCAGCAATTGCTTTTATCATGATAGGATAACCGATTTTATCTGCCTCAACAGCTAAGACTTTGTCATCCTGTTTAAAACCATTATAACCTGGAACGACTGGGACCTTGGACTGAGACATCAGTTTCTTTGCTTTATCTTTAAAACCCATCAGTTCTATTGATGACGACGAGGGACCTATAAAAATTAATCCTGCAGTTTCAACTGCTTTAACAAAATCTGAGTTCTCTGAAAGAAACCCATAGCCTGGATGTATAGCATCTGCTCCCTCTCGAAGCGCTGCCTGAATTATAATGTCACCTCGCAAATAACTCTGATCAACTTTTGCAGGTCCTATATTTACAGCAGTACCTGCCAAAGCAACATGTTTTGAATTTATGTCTGCATCGGAAAATACAGCCATAGATTCAATGCCCATTTTATTAATAGTTTGAATAATTCGACAGGCTATTTCGCCTCTATTTGCTACTAATATTTTTGAAAACATACTTTCCTCATACAAACCTTATACAAAATATAAAGGCTATTTTTTACATTCTAAAGTTACCAAATTTTGTATCTTCAATCGGTGCATTTAGAGATGCTTTTAGGGACATGGCCAATACTTCACGGCTCTTTCTTGGATCAATAATGCCATCATCCCATAACCTAGCGCTCGCGTAGAGTGCATTTGATTGCTCATTAAACATATCAATTGTTGGTTGTTTGAATTTAATTTCTTCAGCTTTTGACCAACTCCCACCTTTACGCTCAATTCCATCTCGCTTAATTGTCGCTAAAACATTAGCTGCTTGCTCTCCGCCCATTACTGCAGTTCTTGAAATCGGCCAACTCCATATAAACCGTGGACTATAAGCCCTACCCGCCATACCATAATTTCCAGCACCATAAGAACCACCAATAATCATTGTTATTTTTGGAACATTGGTGGTCGCCACCGCAGTAACCATTTTGGCTCCATGACGAGCTATACCTTCGTTTTCATATTTTTTACCAACCATAAAGCCAGTTATATTTTGCAGAAAAATTAATGGAACTTTCCTTTGAGAACACAGCTGCACAAAATGGGCTCCCTTTTGAGCAGCTTCTGAAAATAAGACACCATTATTGGCAATTATTCCACATGGGAACCCATCAATATGCGCAAATCCTGTTACCAATGTTTCACCAAAACGGCTCTTAAATTCGTCAAAATCACTATTATCAACTATTCGAGCTATTACTTCTCGCACATCGTAAGAAGTACGTAGATCAGAAGGTACTACGTCTAATAAATCTTTTGGATCATATTTAGGAAGACACGGTGAAACTGATTTTATGTAAATACCATTTTCTTTTGGTAGATGTCTTAAAGTTTCACGAGCTAAGGCAAGAGCATGCTCATCATCTTCTGCTAAATAATCAGCTACACCAGAAAGGCGCGTATGAACATCTGCGCCTCCTAATTCTTCAGAAGTTACCACTTCGCCAGTAGCAGCCTTAACTAAGGGAGGACCTGCCAAAAATATTGTGCCCTGGTCCTTTACGATTATCGAAATATCCGACATTGCCGGAACATAAGCACCACCCGCAGTACAAGAACCCATTACTACAGCTATTTGAATGATGCCTTTCGAACTCATTTGAGCTTGGTTATAAAAGATACGCCCAAAATGATCTCTATCAGGAAATACCTCATCTTGGTTGGGTAAATTAGCACCACCACTATCAACTAAATAAACACATGGTAACCGACACATTTCAGCAATCTCTTGAGCTCGTAAATGTTTTTTTACCGTTAATGGATAATACGTACCCCCTTTTACAGTGGCATCATTACACACAACCATCACTTCTTGCCCATGCACTTGCCCGATTCCTGTAATTATTCCAGCGCAAGGAACATCATCTCCGTACATATTATGAGCAGCTGTTGCTCCAATTTCCAAAAAAGGTGAACCTACATCTAACAGGTTTGAAACACGTTCTCTGGGTAACATCTTGCCTCTTTCAATATGACGTTTTTGCGATTCTTTACCACCACCTACAGCAGCATAACATACAGCTTTTGACACTTCTTCCAAAGCCAATTTATGTCCTAAGTTATGCTTTTTAGAATCAATTGAATTGGTTTCAAATTTTGAAATTATTTTCAATTTCTTCCTCCTTTATTATTAAGTTGCAACCTAATATTTTATAAATTTATTCTGTAATTTGCATTAACTCTCTGCCAACCAACATTCTACGTATTTCAGAAGTGCCAGCACCTATTTCCATTAATTTAGCATCCCGCATTATTCGAGAAAGTGGGCTATCATTTAGATAACCAGCTCCACCCATAGCTTGAACTCCCTGAACTGCAACTGCCATGGCTTGCTCACTCGCATATAACACACAAGCCGCTGCATCTTGACGTGTTACTTCGCCCCTATCACATGCATTAGCAGTTGAGTAAACATAAGCTCTTGAGGAATTCATCGCCGTATAGATATCGGCTAATTTACCTTGCATAAGTTGAAATTCACCAATTGATTTCCCAAATTGTTTACGTTCATGCATATAGGGCATCAAGTGATCCAATACTGAATGCATTATTCCAACACCAATTCCAGATAAAACTACACGCTCATAATCTAGGCCAGACATTAAAACGTTAACACCCCTACCCTCTTCTCCTAAGATATTTTCAAATGGGACTTCTACATTTTCAAAAATCAATTCCGCTGTATTGGAACCTCGCATACCTAGCTTATCAAAATGACCAGAAGTAGTGAATCCCTTCATAGATTTTTCAATAATAAAAGCAGTCACTCCTTTAGAACCAGCAGTTGGGTCTGTCTTAGCATAAACAACTAATGTTTCAGCATCAGGGCCATTCGTAATCCAAAATTTATTACCGTTTAATCTATAATATCCATTAAGTTTTTCAGCCTTTAACGACATAGATACAACATCAGAACCTGATCCCACTTCTGACATAGCTAAGGCTCCCACTTTCGTTCCAGAAACCAAATCTGGTAAGAATTTTTTCTTTTGATCCAATGTGCCATTTAATTGTATTTGGTTAACACATAAATTAGAATGTGCTCCATAAGATAAACTTACCGACGCTGAGGCTCGCGCAACCTCCTCCACCGCCACTGTATGAGCAAGATAACCCATATTAACACCACCAAATTCCTCATCAACAGTAATGCCTAGAAGTCCTAACTCACCCATTTCTTTCCATAATTCAGAAGGAAATTCATTTGTTTTATCAATTTCTGATGATATCGGTTTGATACGTTCTTGAGCCCAACGGTGAGCTAATGTTCTCAATGCCTCAATTTCTTCCCCTAAAGCAAAGTTCATAGAATGATTAAACATTTCTTTTCCTATCTGTTCGAACTGAATTAAATATTAAATGCCAATATATTTTCCTAATGTCTTCCGCCCCAAGACGGCCTTTTTGGTGATACCAATGAGAAAGAGAAGACAACGTTCCCAAAATTGCTTTGGTGGTTATTTGAGAATCATCAAAATCTAAATTCTTATTATTTTTTCCTAGCACTAAAATATTTTGTAATATACTTTCGTATTCATCACGTAATTTTGAAATTTTCAAAAAATTTCGCCGATCTAAACTGCGCAGTTCCATATATGAAAGGAATACTTCCTTTGATTTATCAATATGAAAATTAATATGGAAATTCACAAACATTCTTAAAATCAACAGATCTGAAAGTTTAGAACGCTCCACTTCCAAGATATCCCATTGTTCTAAAAGATCTAACATATGGTCTTCAAGCAAACGAAATAGAATTTCCTGCTTTGAGGGGAAATGATTGTATATTGCCCCAGCATTTATTCCAAGCTTCAAAGCAATTTCACGCATAGAAACTGCAGCATATCCATTTAAAACGAAGAGGTCNCGAGCAGCAACTAGCAAACTCTTTGCGGTCTTCTTTCCTTTACTTAGATTTGACACAGCCTGCTTCAATGGTTAATCCAAATTATTATATAAATGAACGTTCATTCATTTATATAATAATAATTTGAAATGTCAATAAGTATGATTTTTATATATTTAAGAAGGTAATTTACTGNCAATGACAAATTGTATAAAATCACAACTCAGAAATAGCATGCTCCACTTCAGTTTTAATAATATTTGCGATTATCTTATAATCATTTATCGAAAATGTTAGAGGTAGCCGCATATCAAGCAGACCATCTAGAATAATTTCTGTATTTTTTAATGTTTGCTTGGGTGCATATTGCCAACTAGAATAGCGCGAAGTAAATCCACTTGGTTCATGAGCGCCAAACCACTTTAATTCCACTCCTCTTTTAGCGCAACCAGATATGATTTGTTGGATTTTTTTGGATTTTAGTCCAGGCAACAGAAATTGAAATGATGAAGCAACGAAATGTTCTTTTGGATCTCGTTTGATTAAAGTTAACCCATTTATGCCTTTTAATTCGAGCTGAATAGTTTCATATCTTTCGTTCCATTCTTTACATTTTTTTTCAAGATTTTTAAGTTGTGGTCTTAAGATTGCTGCTCGTAAATTATCCATTCGTCCGGAACAGTTTGGTGTTTTTAATTTTATATCGTCAAAGACACTAATCTCTGGTCCAGAGATGTGTCGGTCAAATAGCATATAACTGCCCGAAAGCATTATAGCTCTGGCCATTATTTTCTCATCGTCAGTAATTAAAATACCACCTTCACCCGAGTTTAAATGTTTGTAGGTTTGAGTGGAATAGCATCCAATTATCCCATATCTCCCCGACCATTTTTTGTTCCACTTAGCACCCATGGTATGCGCGCAGTCCTCAACGACTTTAACTTCATATTTTCCACATAGTGACATTAACAAATCCATGTCACAAATATGACCTCTCATGTGGCTCAGCAAGAGTACTTTAGAATTTGAGGATATTATTTTACGTTCTAAATCATTTAAATCAATTAGCAGATCGTCATTAACTTCGACAAAAACTACTTCTCCACCAGCAGCTGCAATAGCCCCTGGTACTGGAGCTAATGTAAACCCATTTGTCAATATTTTGTCACCAAACTCGATCCCCATAGCTCGGAGCGCTGTAGTCATTGCATATCCACCAGATGCACACGCTAGACAAAATTTAGCGCCAAATTTATTTGCAAAATCTTGCTCAAATAAAGCAACTTCCGATGTTTCATTTTCCACAACATTGTATCTATGCAACCGACCATGGCGCATGACTTTTATTGCAGCTTCGATTGCTTCTTCCGACAAAGGTTCTTGCTGCGTAAAACTACCTTGAAATTCTTTTTCCATAAAACACCTTTATTGAGATGAGTGTCTATCTAAGAGGTACTCAGGTCAATAAATAACACAATTTTTTCTTATAATTATTATATTCTCTGTTTTTCGAACTGTAAGTTTCAGAAAAACAAAATTATTTTTAAAGCTTAGTCAGCTTATCTAATACTAATTCCAAATTATCATAATGATCCAAATACCCATCTGCGTTCATTCTGGTTACTCCTAAACCTTCTGGTCCAAATGTTACCAAAACACTGAAAACACCAGCATTAAGAGCGGCTTGTCGATCGTTATCAGTATCTCCAATCAAAACAGAAGTTTCTCGCTCACCACCCATTTGGTTAATTGTCTCAAGTAAATGAAATGGATGGGGCTTTCTTACAGTCAAAGTATCCGACCCAAGCATCGCCTTGAAATAACCTCTAATACCTAGTCTATTTAATAATACTTCAGCCAACTTCTCTGGTTTATTAGTGCAAACCCCAAGAGTGCACCCATTTTTACTTAATCGCTCTAACGCGTTTATCACACCATCATAGAGGAAGGTTTCTTTATCAATGTTTTCCATATAATGCTCAAGTAATTTTGAATATTGAGAGTCTATTAGATTTTCCGTCCAAATAACCTTTATTTTTTCAAAACCCTTCTTCAACATTGCTCGCCCACCATGAAAGGCTGTCAGTTTATCTAAGTTTGGATCCAACAAGGCCCCATGACCCAAATCAATAAAGCAACTATTAGCAGCTCCAATTAAGTCGCCACTTGTATCTGCTAACGTGCCATCAAGATCAAAAACAATATTTTTCATACTGCCTAATGAACACATATTTTAATGATTTGAAATAGAGTGTAACCTTAATTAATATAATTTTCCTTTTCCTAAGCACATGAAATCGTTAAGAAAGGACAAATTTGAAAGAAGGTAATTTAAATAATGTCCTTAGTAGCAATAATTTTATGCGCCGGCAGTGGAACGCGTATGAAATCTAATTTACCAAAGGTTTTGCATGAGATAGGGGGGTTTCCTTTAATTCATCATGCTATGACCACAGCGCAGGAACTTAATGTCACCAAAACAATAATAGTAGTTGGACACGAAGCAAAGAGAGTTTCAAGTTCAGCGATCTCTTTTAACGAGGAAGCAATAATAGTTGAGCAAAAAGAACAACTTGGGACAGGGCACGCAGTCCTACAGGCAATGCCATCATTATCACAATATGAAGGAGATGTGGTTGTCTTATATGGAGATGTCCCATTTATTACTTCGGATACCATTAATAAAATGATTGAAGTACGAAAAGGTGGATCTGACATCGTAATACTGGGATTTAATACTGAAGTACCCGGTTCGTATGGCCGAATGGTATCTCAAAACGGAAAAATTGAAAAAATAATTGAAGCAAAAGATGCTACAGATTCCGAGCTACAGATTAATCTTTGTAACAGTGGAATAATTCTTGCTGATGGTGGAAATCTATTAAATCTTGTAAACAAGCTAGAAAATAATAACGCAAATAAAGAATTTTATTTAACAGATATTGTCAGCTTAGCAAATTCTCAAAACCAATCNTGTTCTTTAGTGATTTGTCCTGAATCAGAAACTATGGGGGTTAATACTCGGTTCGATTTAGCTAGGGCTGAAAATTTATTTCAAGAAGCTNCACGCGAAAAATGTTTAGATAATGGTGTAACTCTAGCATCGCCNGAAAATACTATTTTTTCATTGGACACAACTATTGGTCGCGATAGCTGGATTGGACAAAATGTTGTTTTTGGACCTGGGGTAACTGTCGAATCTGAAGCTATAATTAAAGCTTTTTGCCATCTGGAAGACTGCCATATTGGAAGTGGAGCCAAGATAGGACCTTTCGCTAGGTTACGACCAGGCACAGAAGTAGGAAATTCTGCCCATATTGGAAATTTTGTAGAAGTTAAAAACTCCAGTATAGGAGAAGTCAGCAAAATAAGTCATCTGAGCTACATTGGCGATACAAATATTGGGACTCATGTGAATGTCGGAGCTGGAACGATCACTTGCAATTATGACGGCGTTAATAAACACGAGACAACAATTGAAGATGGAGCATTTATTGGATCTAACACTTCCATAATAGCGCCAGTTAAAATAGGATCAAATTCTATTATAGCGGCAGGATCAGTGATCACATCAAACGTACCCATTGATGCATTAGGGATAGCTAGGTCAAAGCAAGAAAATAAAATTGGCTTAGGGAAGAAAATTATGGAACAATTACGTAAAATGCAATTTAACACAAAAAAGGAAAAATAATAAGATGTGTGGAATTGTAGGTGTATTGAGCCAACATCAGGCAGCACCACTATTAGTGGATGCTTTAAAGAAACTTGAGTATCGAGGTTATGATAGTGCAGGCATTGCTATCATTAATAATGGCACGATAAAATCAAAAAGAGCCTTAGGTAAATTAATCGAATTAAACGATATTTTGGTTTATGAACCCTTAATTGGGAAGTCAGGTATTGGGCACACACGTTGGGCTACGCACGGCGCACCTTCTGTAAAAAATGCTCACCCCCACTCCACTGGAAAAGTATCTGTTGTCCATAATGGAATTATTGAAAATTATAAAGAACTGAAAGCTGAACTTTGTAACTTAGGTTATAAATTTAAATCTGAAACTGATACGGAGACTATAGTAGCGCTTTGTTCTCATTATTTAGAGACAGGTTGTAGTAAAAAAGAAGCAGCTGTCAAAACAATTTCACAACTAAAAGGTGCATTCGCATTTTGCCTTTTATTTGAAGGTGAAGAAGATCTTTTGATAGCAGCTAGAAAAGGCTCTCCATTAGTGATTGGTCATGGAGATAAAGAAATGTTTGTAGGTTCAGATGCGATCGCATTATCAGCAATGACAAATAAAATTACATATCTAGAGGAAGGGGATTATGCATTTATCACCAGAAATAGTATTGAAATTTTTAATGCCAACAATATAACAACACAGCGTAAAATAGAAAAGATAGATCTAGAAACGACAAATCCTGGTAAAGCTGGACACAAACATTTTATGTCTAAAGAAATAGCAGAGCAGCCCACAGTTCTAAGAAATACTATTTCTCATTATTTAAATCAGGCAGAAAATACTGTAAATTTAAAAGAAAAAAATGTAAGCTTTGAAGATGTTGATCGGATAATTATGATTGCATGTGGTACTGCGTTTTACGCATGCCAAGTGGCAAAATATTGGATGGAAAAAATATCAAATATTCCAGTAGAGATAGATATTGCGTCAGAATTTAGGTATCGCGAGCCCCCAATATCTAATAAAACCTTGGCAATTTTTGTTAGCCAATCAGGAGAAACAGCCGATACGTTAGCTGCATTACGCTATTGCAAAGAAAAGGCCAAAAGAATTCTTTCCATCGTAAATGTTCCTACGAGTTCAATCTCTAGAGAAAGCGATATATCATTTCCAATAATGGCAGGGACTGAAATAGGTGTTGCATCAACGAAAGCTTTTACTAGTCAATTATTAACTTTGGCCACCTTATGTATTTCAGCAGGCATGGAGAAAAATCTTTTAAAAAAAGAAGAGCAAGTTAAGTTGGTGCAGGATTTAATTAAACTCCCAAATTTAATAACGACTGCGTTACTTCTGGAAAGTGAAATCTCAAAGATAGCCAAAAAAATATCATTTTATACTGATGTGCTTTTTATGGGACGAGGTGCTTTGTATCCCATAGCCTTAGAAGGGGCGCTAAAACTTAAAGAAATTAGCTATATTCATGCTGAAGGCTATGCTAGCGGTGAATTAAAACATGGACCAATCGCACTCATTGATGAAAATATTCCAGTTATTGTCTTTGCACCATTTGATGCTTTATTTGATAAGACAATATCCAACATGCAAGAAGTTTTAGCTCGAAATGGGCAAGTGATTTTAATCACTGATGCCAAAGGCAGTCGCTCAGTAGGTCAAGACGTTAAAGATAAGATAATAATGCCTAGTTTTGATAGTATTTTTGCTCCAATTATTTATGCTATACCAGCTCAACTATTAGCTTATCATGCTGCAATAGCTAAAGGTACCGACGTAGATCAACCTAGAAACTTAGCAAAATCTGTTACAGTGGAATAACCTTCTTCAGTGATAAGTCATCTGATGTAGATGCATTTTTATTAAAGAACTTTAAAATAATAACTACTTATACAAATACGATAATTTTTAATGATCAAATATGATGAAGAAGAGGTCTTAGGATGAATATGGTTGAAGTTTATACAAGACCTTGGTGTGGATTTTGTTCAAGAGTTAAACGACTACTAAATAGTAAGAATATTATTTTCACCGAAATTGATGTTGGTCGCAATCCAGAACTCAAACAAACGATGATAGAACGTTCTAATCGTCATACCTTCCCACAAGTTTTTTTAAATGATGAACATATTGGCGATTGTATGGAGTTGTACGACCTAGAACGAAAAGGTTTGTTTGATAAATTATTCGAAAATTAATTTCATATAAGAAATACTATGATGATTATGCAATAGCAACTAATAGGTCGTTCTTAAATCATTCGTTTACCGTAGAATAGCACCCAACAGACACACTTACCCAATTCAACAATATATTTGTGTTGATCTTCTTATTAGATTTATCATCACAAATTTTTACCTCTGTAAAAGCTTTTTATATGACCCACACATTTTCCATAAAGGTATTCTAGGTTATTTTTGTGAGTACGATCAATAATCCGTTGGCCATCATCGCCATGATGAAGAATATTATAAATTAGTCCATATACTGATTTCATATTTTTACGATCTTTACTCTTGAGGTTGTAATCAGATATATTTAACCATCTATCAGATTTTCCAGTAATGATTTTATCTATCTGTGCTATAACTTCAACAATGTCTGAATTCAAACCCATGTAATTTTCTACCTTTATAGAGATACTTCAGTCGGATATTTGGTTTGTTAGGTGCCCAACTACTCAACACTAGACAAGTAGTCAAACATTACTAAATGAGTTGTTTCAAAGTGCGATAAACTGAAAAACTACTAACACATAGTTCCTTTGCGATAAATTATAGACTATCACACTTATAATAAAGGTAACAATTCTTTCGAACTAAACTTTACAATAATAAAATCAGAAAAAGTCTGTTCCAGAATCTTCAGTTACAATGAAGTCAAGATGATCTACCTAGGAACCTATTTCTAATACTGGAAGAAAACATATAATCTGGTCTGTTTGAATAACTTAAAATAGCCAAGATTCTCTCTGAATTTTTATCTACTGGGCCACACGGGCAATAGAATTAAACCCGTTAAAAAGAGAAAGAGTTCCTGGGTTTTGACTTATACTAATTACATCCTCGTCCTGATTATCTAAAATTGATTATTCTTTTTTAGTTAGCACAATGCCTCGACCAATAAGTAAAAGTTGTTTAAAGACCTTTGTATTAGAAGCTATAGATAAAACCTGGTGAAAAAAATTGGAGAGTTAACTGTGAAGTATCATGCACATATTTACTGGAAAAACCTAAGCGAAAAAGAAAAAGCACTTAGCCTCCGTATTACGCTTCATGATAATGGGTGTGGACTAGGCAGGATAAAAGATAAACCAGTAGGACCACACCCTCTTCCTATGTATCAAGTTATGTATGAGGTAAGTAATAAAACATTTGTAGAAAACTACCTCAAAAAATATAATGATGAAATAAGTATTCTACTACACGAGGATGTTGGACACGACCATAAACGCGACCATACGGATGGCGCCCGCTGGATAGGAAAAAAACTACAATTAAATTTAGAAAACTTTAATTAATAGGCATTTTTCAGCAATTTAAAAAAAATCGTGACGCAGGGTTGTTGCTAGGATTTTGCTTCAGCAATTTTGTCCATTAATTTATAATAAAAATACTTTGTTTCTGCGCCAATTGGACCAATCGCCCCCCAATTCCAAGCATATGGGATTTGTTCAAATATTTTAAATTTTTCAGATGAACCAGTTAACCAATCACCTAAAATATTAGCTGCCGCTGGTGCTGTATTCATTCCATGTCCACCAAATCCAACTAAGGAATAAATCCTAGAACCTATTTCGCTAACAAAGGGCATCATATGTGAGGTATACGCCATATTGCCAGACCATGCATAATCAATCTTAAGCGTCTCTTGTGAAAAAGTGTCAGATATAAGTTGAGGGAATATGCTAGCAATATCTTTTAAAGCATTCTTCTTTATCTTATCAATATTTTTAGTACCCAGAGCGGTAATACTATGACCCCATAGCAATCTATTATCAGGTAAAACGCGATAATAATTTCCAGCTCGACGAGTATCATAAATCGCCCAATCACAATTTATCATCTCTTTCTGCCTCACAGTTAAGGGTGATGTGACCGCTATATAGGTTTGAATGGGTAAAATACTCTTTGATACTTTACCTGTTTCACGTCCTCCATAACCACCAGTAGCAAAAACAACTCTTTTAGCTTTGATATTAACCTCACTATTATTTACCTTAAGAACGGATAAATCCTTCATGTGCTCCATTGAGGAAATTTTTGAATTTGTAAAAATACGTCCACCAAGGTCGATTATTTCTTTTTGCAAGCATTTTAAAAAACTCAAAGGATTAAACTGATATCCCTCTTCACAATAGATGCCATAATTGTATCTATCACTTTTTAAAAACCTTTTAAGTTCATTTTTATCAATTAATCTTGAACCAACTGGATACTCACTAACCGGTACACCCGAACAAGATACAGAAAGAACACCCTTCTTTGTATCCAAAGATTCATATTTCTTTGAGCACATTCGATCGCGCATCCAATTATAACCATCAAGAGAGAATTGATTTAATTCTTCTGCAACCCTAGGACCCACAAGTTTTATTATTTCCTCGGAAGACGAAGCCCAGCCAGGCGTGCAAAAACCCCCGTTTCGTCCAGAAGCGTTCTGTCCTATTTCGCGCGCTTCCAATAATAGAACATCAACACCCTTTTCTAATAAGTTTCGAAGTAAACATAATCCTGCTAAGCCACCACCAATTATAGCAACATCACAAGTTTGATTTGTCGTAACCTTAGAAAAGTGAATATTTTTTTCTGTGTTGTCTTCATACCAAGTTTTCGAAAAAAGCGAATTATCATTACTCGAAACTAAACTCAACCAGATCGTCCTTTATTTACAATCTTGTCCAATGATTTTATTCCAGAAGCAGCTATTAATGTTAGTAAAAGATAAACCAACGCCGCCGAGTTAAAAGGCTCAAAGACTAGAAAACTCTGCGCCTGAAATTCCCTCATTCGCTGCGTGAGATCTCGAATAGACAAGATAGATACGAGAGAAGTGTCTTTTAACATAGCTATAAATTCATTTCCTAATGCAGGTAAAACAATAGCAACTGCTTGAGGAACAATCACGAATCTTGCAACATGAAATTCTCGTAAGCCTAATGTACGAGCTGCTTCGATTTGGCCTTTTGGTATCGCCTCTATCCCAGCTCTAAAAATTTCAGCCATATAAGCAGAATAACCAATTGCTATAGCAATAATCCCACGTGTCATCATCTGCATATCAATATATCCTGCAGAAGCATTTTTAATCGCACCAGCCAAGGGAAGCCCCACATATAAAATAATAACAAGCATCGGAATGCCTCTTATAGTATCAACAAAAAAATCAGAAAAAACAGCTAATGGGTGCGCATTTGTCAAAAGCCCAATGGCCATGAGTAATATTGACAAACTGCCCAACACATACCCGATGGTAGCCATCGTTTTATTAAAACCAGACAAATAGTCTGCACTCCAAAGAATAGGTAATTCTCCGACTTGATCCAAACCAATAACAACAGCAGACACACGCCCTTTCTCTAAATTGGTCAGTGCTTGCTCAGTGGTCGCCATAGATCTTATCTTAAATGGTTTATCATTCTTANTACTAAGAAACTCCCCATACCTAATAGTATCAGTTATAGATTGAGGTGTACCGGAAACAATGCCAATTTTACCCTCCAGATTTCCCACCAAAACAATCTCTTCGTGAGGTCTAGTTGTATAGAAGATTCCCATTAATACTAATAATATTCCCAGGAATGCAAATATGNATGAAGACCTTCTNGAAGGTTTTAAGTTAACTAACAAAGCCCAGATTAAGCCTAAGGCTGAGGCTCCNATATAAGCAAAGAAAGCTGCTCTTAGAGTGATCATTATACCAACTGCAAACCCAGCATGCGCAATCATCAAAATATAAAACATACCTGAAAAATTAGCAAAGATTAATAAAAAAATACATGTTTTTAAAGGCAACAATTTGTGATGTTGATTTTTCAGAAGTGCAAATGCGATGGAAACACAACTTACAACGACGAAAAGTTTTAAATACCACTTTGACTTTATTAATAATTCATCTCGAAATCCAGCTTCCAAAACAAAGGATTTATCAACCATTACAATCCAATTAGCACTTTTTGGATCTGCAGAATTTATTGCGACTGAAACAACATAGTTATCAGTCACATTAAAAAAGGCTAAAACCAGTAGCACTATCAATTGTAATGAGAAAAATACAACTACTCTTTTGCGATATTTTTTTATTACACCTTCTAAAAGGTCTGGCCTAGTCGAGCTTGAAAGGGCAATGCTAGCAACTAACCCAGAGAACCCCGCGGTAGCTAATAAAATGAATGTCAGAAACAGACTACCAGCATTTTCCTCAATACCTAATACAGAATATAATGCTGGCGCATAATTCCGAGAGGTAAAAATCAAGTAAATCAGTACAGGCGCAACAGCAAGAAAGATCAGATTGCTGGAGCGGACACTACGAAGCCGGTCTAATATTGGTTGCATAATATCCTTTTGAAAAGTTATTAGAGNTNTAGAGTTTCATACCGGATATTTTTCAACCCNGTATGAATAGTTTTAAAATTTACTTTGGCCACCATTTGATCATTAATTTCTGCATAGTGCCATCAGCGATCATTGCTGCAAGACCTACATTAAAATCATCTTGCATTCCATCACCTTCTTGGAAAACTAGACCCAATGGATCAGAAGATAAACCGGTTATGCCAACAGCTAACTCTCCAGCAAACTCTTGTTCGTATGCAGCAGCAGAAGTGCTATCGATAATAACTCCGTCAACATCTTCATTTTGAACGGCTATGACAGCATTGTTAAAAGAATCAAATAAAGCTAAATTATCTCTGCCAACCAATTCTTCACCTAAAGTAGCATTAGTGGTTCCAACTTGAGAAGCAAGCTTCATTGCCCCACTTTTAAAATCATCAATTGTGGCACCTTTATCAGAAACACGCATCAANATACCTTGTTGAACAATGATGTATGGGTCAGAAAAATCAACAATCTTATCGCGTTCTTCTGTAATTGTAACACCCGAAACTACCATATCAAACTGACCATCCGCTAATGCAGGGAAAATTCCATCCCAAGCAGTGGTAACCCAGTTAGGCACGCAGTTTATGCGTTCACAAATTGCAGCTACAACATCTACGTCAAAGCCTTTCACAACACCATCTTCAATAAATTCATGTGGTGGATATGTNGTATCAGAACCTATAGAAATCACCCTACCTCCAAGATCNGCTGCAAACATTGGTGCAGCTAGGAACATTGAAAAGATTAGGGCTAAAATAGACTTATTCATTTTAGTCTCCTCATATGGTTATAGAATATTATTTAATTATCTAGAAAATTTGAGAATGATGAATAACTTTAGCTAGGTCAAGCCAATTAAGTTCAATCTGCTCACTGGTAAGTCATAATATCACTATTTCAGAGGTAAAGTAGCACCTAAAAGGGCAAATACTATGTTGAAGGACGCTGATCTATTGTCACGCCTCTTATTTTCCAACCTTTGATAGTCTCAACCATTATATAATTTAATATAAAGATTTCGTCATTAATATCAGTAATCATTACTCTCTGAACCAACGCACCATCAACAATTAACAATTTAAGATAGTCTACAACTTTGGTCCGCCAAACCATAGGAAACCCTCGGCGAACCATTTTACCAAAATTATTCGAATTTCCAAAAATCTTTTTTATTGATGGCGATGCAAATGTGAATGCCTTATCAAAATCGTCCACTTGAAACGAACTGATCTGCTGGGATATAACTCCCTGTATTTTTTTATCAACATTAGTTTCAGCAACGACAGTACTGTAGAAAAATAATATGGAAATAAATACGATTAAATTTTTCATTGTTAAGACCTCTAAGGGACATTTAGCCCTAAAATGTATTTAATCAAAAACTTTCTTCTTATTTTTAAACGAAATCACCTTTTAAAGCTTTTTCAATTAAAGACATTGTACCATCAATGCCATACAAGGCTATAAAACCTCCAAACCTTGGTCCCTGCGAAGCACCAAAAATCACCTCGTATATTCCTTTAAACCAATCACGAAGAGGATCAAAATTATTGTCCTTACCTACAGAAAAAACTAAAGTTTGTAATGATTCAGCATCAATTGGACCAGTCCACACTTTCAGTCTAACAATAAGGTCAATTAACGCAATTCTTTCCTGTTCAGTTGGTAATCTGAATTCCCGTTTAGGCGCTACAAAATCTTTAAAATATTTTACCGCAAATCCAGCGGCCTGGTCTAACTGAGGATTACTATCCGGAGAGGCTTCAGGAGCATATCTCTGGATAAAACTCCATAATCCATCTTTATCCTCCGCCGAGGAAACCGATGCAAGATTTAAGAGCATTGAAAATGAAATGACCATATCACTTACAGGCACATTTCCATTGTGGATATGAAAAACAGGGTTATTTAATTGTTGTGATAAATCTTGGTTCGGAAATGCCCGAAGCTGTTGATGATATTCGTCTACTGCCCGAGGGATTACGTCAAAGTGCATCCTTTTGGCAGTTTTTGGTTTTAAATACATAAAATATGAAAGGCTCTCAGCACTAGCATAAGTTAACCATTCATCAATCGATAACCCATTTCCCTTTGATTTTGAAATTTTTTCTCCCTTATCATCAAGAAATAATTCGTAAGTGAAATGCTCTGGTGCCGGAGAGCCCAAAATTCTACATATTTTATCATAAATAGGAGTATTTGTAGAGTGATCCTTACCATACATTTCAAAATCAACACCAAGCGCTGCCCATCTTGCTCCAAAATCAGGCTTCCACTGTAACTTTACATTTCCTCCTGTAACAGTTTGTGTAATTTCCTCTCCATCATCATCAATATAGGTTATCAAACCCTTCTCTCCATCTACATGTTTCATAGGCACATATAAGACTTTACCAGTTTTTGGTGAGATTGGTAAAAAACAACTATATGTTTCTCTTCTTTCTTCACGAAGAGAAGCCAACATAACTTCCATAATAGCATCATACTTTCTTGCTGCTAATAATAAAATCTCATCAAACTTTCCCGAGCTATAAAACTCAGTTGCAGAATAAAATTCATATTGAAACCCAAAAGTATCTAAAAACCTACGTAGAATTGCATTGTTATGCTCTCCAAAGCTATCGTGTGTACCAAAAGGGTCAGGGACACTTGTTAATGGCTTTTGTAAATATTGCTCTAAATCAGACGGGTTTGGTAAGTTTCCTGGAATTTTTCTCATTCCGTCCAAATCATCTGAAAAACAAATTAAACGTGTTGGAATATCTGAAATTTGTTCAAAAGCATTACGAACCATAGTCGTTCGAGCCACCTCACCAAATGTTCCAATATGTGGCAGTCCACTAGGACCATACCCTGTTTCAAAAATCACGTACCCACTCTTTGGAGGCTTATCTTTATAGCGTTTTACAAGTTTTCGCGCTTCTTCAAAGGGCCAAGCTTTTGAAGTTAAGGCCATTTCTTGTAAATTTTCCATAATTAATCCATCTCGGTATTATATAATATTATGCAGCTTCCTATTGCTCCTAGGCTATAACGTCAATAAATTGAAACAAACAAGATCAAGGACTTATAATGAGCGATATTTCTGCACCAATGAGCGAACAAGATGCTTTGGTAACACTGATGATAGCAGTTTCAGCATCAGATGACACAATAAAAACTATTGAATTAATGAAAATTGAACGAATTGTAACTTATTTACCAATCTTTAAAGACTATGACTTAGATCGCCTAAAACAAGCCTCTCAGACAGTTTTTGAACTATTTGAAGAGGAGGAAGGCATTGATGCATTATTTGGTTTAATCAGATCGGTCTTACCAAAGCATCTTCATGAAACAGCATATGCTCTTGCCTGTGATGTTGCAGCATCTGATGGTAGGTTAGATGAAATTGAGCTTAGGTTTTTAGAAGAAATCAGATATGAGTTAAATATTGATAGGTTATCTGCGGCTGCCATAGAAAGAGGAGCTCGCGCTCGGCATTTAAAAAAATAATTCAATTATACTTAAAAGCCCAATATTCAATTAGATTTAATTGAATTTTCCGTGATTTTTTAATCCAAATCCTTGCCTGTACTGGATTATCACGATCCTCTTTTTTTAGTTTATCCCTCTCCATCATATTTGATGTTAAAATCGCAAATGCCATCCTTCTCCCCGACTTCGTCTCGATGTAACCTGCTATATTGCTAACAAAATTTAGNGAACCAGTCTTAACTTTAACCTTTTTAGTATAATTTTTCAAAATAGCAGAATTNGTTTTNTTAACCTCATAATCATTCATAAAATTATAAACTGGACCCTTCCATCCTGAGTTTTCAAGGAATTTAATTAATTCAAACGATGATATATTCGAACCATCTCCAAGCCCAGAGTGGTCAATTAATTTAACTTTGTTTTTTCCAATTTTACTTTCCAGCCAATTTTGCATATTTTTGGCAGATACTTTTAAATTCTTTTGTTTTCCTGTTATCTCTTTGGTGGCTGTTAAACCTATAACTTCTGCCAACAAATTATTTGAGTACTTCAGC
>JGI26060J43896_10000109_pt1 | contig 26726 bp, 22 predicted proteins | sample MarorgKNORR_S2LV_6_FD_43896 | JGI IMG/M metagenome (IMG submission 43896) | reverse complement strand
AGGATAACTACCTGAATCTGGCAACCAGAACAATTGAAGGCTTTGATGTTGGAGTTTATTACAATGTTGATACGGGTTTTGGTGATATTGGAATTCGTTATATCGGAAGCTTTATTGATAAATTTGAACAGATTCCAGGCGGTGCATTCCAAGCCTTAGCTCAGCAACAAGCAGCAGGTCAAATACCGGCTGATATTCCACTGAGTGGTTTTGGTGATTTACTACTAAAAGATGGTAATTATGATAATAAACATTCTTTAAGAGTCTCTTGGAGAAAAGGACCCTATGGAGCTACATTGACCGCTCTTCGTAAAGGTGAATTTTATCAAAATAGCTTGACCTTAAGTGATGGTACTAGATTCATGATTGACTCAATGACAACTATGGATTTGAATCTTAGTTATCGCTTTGATATATCTGATTATAATTCTAGACTTACTTTAGCTGTTAAAAATCTGGCTGATGAGAGGGCTCCTTTAGCCGATCGATATTATGGATATTTTGCGGATGCTCATCAAGACTTAGGTAGAAATTACTATCTTGATTTTAGAGTCAGCTTCTAAGAAGTTCCTCACAAATAAAAAGGGAGCCTTGGCTCCCTTTTTTTATAAGGGTTATTGTATGCTATTTTACTCAAAGCCAATTATCATTAATCTATGTATAAAGTTAAACTAAATAATGCAATTCTTATTTATATAAAATGTTCAAATATCTACTAATTTTTTTATTGCCATTGAATGCTTTTAGCCAACAAAGCTATATTGATTATCAATCTCCCTATCATCCCATTATCAATACCAGAGGAATGGTAGCCTCTCAAAATATTGAATCTTCTAATATTGGTTTAGAAATTCTAAATAAAGGTGGCAATGCTATTGATGCTGCTGTGGCTGTTGGCTTCTCCTTGAACATAACCCTTCCAAGAGCAGGAGCTCTAGGTGGAGGGGGATTTATGCTCGTCTATATTAAAGAAAGAGACGAGATATTTGCCATTGATTATAGAAGTCAATCTTCGTTAAATGCAGACCTTAAGACTATATTTGAAGTTGATTTACCAGAAGATTATGAGAGAGCAAACTTTGAAACAGTTAAATACGGTTACAAGGCTTCCAACATACCAGGAACTGTTTCAGGTTTACTTAAAGTGCATAAGGAATTTGGCAAGCTACCTCTTTCAGAAGTTCTAAAACCCGTCATCAAACTAGCGAGAGAGGGTATTGTAGTCTCTTATGATTTAGAGAAAGCAATTGGCAGCACACCACAGCTATTGAATGATTTGGAATCAAAAAGCATATATTTTTTGAACAGTGAGCCATTAAAAGAAGGTTCTGTAATGAAAAGACCCGATTTAGCTAAAACAATACAATCGATTTCTGATGATGGCTTGGATGGCTTCTATAAAGGTTCAATAGCACAAAAATTTGTCGAGGCAATGAACTCGAATAACGGATTTATAGACGCCAATGATATGAAAGCTTATGAAGCCAGATTTACTGATCCAATCGGTGTTAACTATCGCAATAATAAAGTTTTTACTCATGGACCTCCTTCAGGTGGAGGGGTGGTTTTATTAACAGCACTAAGCTTACTTGAGGCATATGATTTAAAGAAGTATAAAAGTAATTCAACTAAAACTTACCATTTATTGGCTGAGGTCTTAAGAAGAGGGCATAACAATCGATCACATCAGATTGGTGATCCATCTTTTTATGATGTCCCTATGAAAAAAATACTTTCAAAAAAGAGAATTAAACAATTGATCAAAGGCATGAACCTTAAGAGTGCCACCTCAGCATCTAAGGTGAAGCCTCTTAGAGTAAGGGAAGAAGGTAAAGATACGACACATTATTCCATCATCGATGAAGATGGTAATGCGGTTTCAAATACTTTTACATTAGGCTATTCATTTGGTTCAGGTGTCACTATTCCTGGCACTGGTATTTTGATGAACAATCAAATGAATAATTTTGCTTATCGCTATGGCGATCAAACAATAGAAGGGAGGGCAGCGAGTCCTGGTAATCAATTTAAACCTGGTAAGAGACCCATGAGCACTATGGCGCCAACGATGGTCTTTGATAATCAAGCCCAATTGACACTAATTACAGGGTCACCTGGTGGTTCATTTATTCCGGATGCCATTCTTAGGGTGGTCACTGGTGTTATAGATTTTGGCTTGAATATAGGTGAAGCAACCATGTTGCCTAGATTGCATAAAGATTGGCCTTATGCCGAATTGGAGTATGAGTCAACAATCAGCTCCGATATCCTCAGTAATCTTAAAAAAATGGGACATGATATTGAAGCTTCAAAAACAATGGGTAGCACTCAAAGTATTCATATAAGAAATAATATAAACTATGGATTCTCTGATCTTAGAAGACCAAATGCAGGAGTGGCTAAACAATAGTGAGTAATTTTATAAAGCAAGTGGTAATAATATGATTCAAATGAAAATAGTCTATTGGTTTGTTCTAATCTCAATCTTTTTAGGGATTTACTACCTGGGTTCAAAAACAGACTTAAAACTATGGGGCAGAGTTATTATCGCCCTTGTATTGGGAGTGATTATTGGATTCATTTTTGGCGATCTCGCCGAAACCTCAAAATGGATAGGAGATTTGTTTGTAAGGCTTATTAGAATGCTAGTAGTCCCATTAATATTCACTTCTTTGGTCTCAGGAGTGGTGGCAATGGGTGATCCAAAAAAATTAGGCTCTATTGGAATAAAATCAATCGGTCTTTATTTAGTCACCACTTTGTTTGCTATTGTTATTGGTTTAATACTAGGAACCATCTTTAAGCCAGGAAATGGTATAGATCTCAGTGGTGTCGATCCATTTACATCCGGTGTTGCCTCAATGAGCGTTGCTGATAGATTATTTGGTATTATACCGATGAACCCTTTTGCATCCCTTGCTAATGGGGAAGTTTTACCAATCATCTTTTTCTCAATTCTTCTTGGAATTGGAATTATTATGGGGGGTGAAAAAGCCAAGCCACTGGGTAATTTTTTCTCAGCTGCAGCAGAAGCAGTATTAAAAGTTGCTCACATGGTTATGCAAGTGGCGCCTTATGGCGTTCTAAGCTTGGTTGCATGGGTCGCAGGTACAATGGGGTTAGCTGCGTTGCAGAATTTACTTGTTCTTACAATTATTCTCTATTTTGGTTGTTTGTTTCATATGGTATTTGTGTATGGCGGTTTGATTAGAATTTTTGCCAAATTGCCATTAAAAAACTTTTTTAGAGGAATACTTGATGCTCAAGCCGTGGCGTATTCAACTTCATCTAGTTCTGCAACTTTGCCAGTGACATTACAATGTGTGCAAGAGAATCTAGGTGTAAAGAAAACAGTTGCTTCATCCGTTTTGCCATTAGGTGCAACAATTAATATGGATGGAACGGCTCTTTATTTAGGCATAGTTGCTTTATTTGCAGCACAAATATTTGGAATCAATTTGAGTTTTACAGATTATTTATTGATTGCCATGACAGCAACATTAACTTCAATTGGCACAGCTGGAATTCCCTCAGCCTCACTATTTCTTTTGGCTACTGTTTTGTCTGTTATTGGTGTCAGCGATGCACAGACGGCTTTAATTGTAGGCTTTGTATTGCCTTTTGATAGAATTTTAGACATGGCAAGAACTGCTGTTAATATTACAGGTGATGCCACTGTTTCAGTTCTGGTGGCTAAGTCCGAGAATGAAATAGATGAAGATGTCTTTCGTAAGAATGCTGTACTATAAGTATTCTAAAATAAAGACATGAGAAAAACTAAAATAATTGCCACCTTAGGTCCTGCTACGGAAGACCCTAAAACTTTAACCAAGCTGCTTCAACGAGTTGATGTCGTTAGGATAAATCTTGCTCATGGAACCTGGAATCCGAAGGATGAAGCCAGTCATCAAAAAAAGATTCGGTTGGTTCGAAAGATCTCTAAAAAAATAAAAAAGCCTATTGCTATTCTAGTCGATCTTAAAGGCAATAAAATAAGAATAGGAAACTTTAAAAATGATGCCATAGAGCTTAAAAAAAATAGCTTGGTCACGATTCGATTTACCGAAGAGGAAATAAGTAAAAATGACAAAGAGATTGTAGTTAATGCAGATTATGTCTTTGATAATGTAGAGGAGAAAGACGTTATTCTTCTTGATGATGGTTTGATTAGACTAGAAGTAAAAAAAGTTCAACCTAAAAAAAAGGCATTGATATGTATTGTTCATGAAGGTGGATTGTTGTCAAGAGGCAAAGGATTGGAGGTTAAGAATAAAATCATTAATCAGTCAGGTTTAAATGAAGGAGATAAAAAGGATTTAAAAAAGTTAGCCAAACTAGATATTGATTGGGTTGCGTTGTCTTTTGTCAATCAAGCAAGCGATGTCAATCAGGCTAGAGAGGTTTTATCGGGATTTAATAACCACACTAAACTCATTGCTAAAATCGAACGAATAGCTGCACTTAAACAATTGTATTGGATTATTAAAGCCAGCGATGGAATCATGGTTGCAAGAGGNGATTTAGCATTGGAATGTGGTCCTGGAGAATTAACAGGTCTTCAAAAAAATATCATTAAGCAAACCGTCAAAGGAAAGAAAATTGTTATCACTGCCACTCAAATGATGGAGTCGATGATTCATAATCCAACTCCAACTAGAGCTGAAATGACAGATGTTTCAAATGCAGTTTTGGATGGCACTGATGCAGTTATGCTCTCTGCAGAAACAGCCATAGGGGACTATCCTATAGAAACAGTTGATGCGATGTCAGAGGTTTGTTCGGGTGCTGAACTGTATGAAGAATCAATCAGTAAAGCTGATACATTTAGGTTTTCAGAGTTGCAGCAAATAGACGAAGCCATTGCTGTCAGTTCAATTAGTATTGCTAGAAATATGAATGTCAAAGCAATTGTTGCTCTGACTGAGTCCGGATCAACAGCTTTGATGATGTCTCGTATTAGAACTGATATCCCAATATATGCTTTTACAAGAAATGAATACACACAAAGAAGAGTAGGGCTCTACCGCGGTGTAATGTCTTACCCTTATAAATTTAAAGCAAAAAACTTTTCAGAGGTCTTATCTGAAGTCTCAAAAGAATTGCTTGATTCAGAAATGGTCAAATTGGGAGACTTAGTAATCATAACTTCAGGTTCNCCCTTAAAAGTAGAAGGTTATACAAACAGTCTTAGGATTGTTGCAATTAAATAACTCATACAAATTTCTTTCAGTACTAATAATTTAAGACTACAATCATTTTTTTAATTTAAATTTTAACTATCATGGATAATCTAAAAGTAGGAATTAGTGGATTAACAACCTATGTTCCTCCATATCGTGTTGATCTTGAGCAATGGTGTGCATGGTCTGATAATTCATGGGATAAAATAAAGAATATCGTAGGTTCTGGTTTCAGAGTATTAGGACCGAATCAAACAATTTACTCGATGGCTGCAAACGCAGTTCTTGATTTAATTATATCTCATGAGGTTAATCCCTCAGAGATAGGATTTTTAGCTTTAGGTACTGAATCTAGTACCGATAACTCTGCAGGTTCCATTATTATCAAAGGCATGGTTAATGAAGAATTAAAAAATAGAAACATGGATACCATTTCAAGTCGGTGCGAGGTTCCGGAGTTCAAACAGGCATGTTTATCAGGCATTTATGCCTTAAAGAATGCTGTTCGTTTTATTAAATCAGATGCACCAACCTTAAAAGCAATTGTTGTTTGCTCTGATATTGCTCTCTATCAAATAGGTACCAGTGGAGAACCAACACAAGGAGCAGGGGCGATAGCTGCTTTGGTTGAAAAAGATCCAAAAATTGCTGAAGTTAGAACAGAGCTCTCAGGTACCTCATCTGATTATCGTTTATTAGATTTTAGAAAGCCTATTCAGTATAGAGCCAAACAAGCAAGTGACCAGTCTGATTTTGATATTGATTTACCTATATTTAATGGTAAATACTCTTCATCTTGTTACATAGATGAAACCATTGCAGCAGTTGATGACATGGCGAAAAAAAGAAAAATTCACACTGCGGAATATCTTAGAAATGTTAGTGCTGCTTTTCTGCATAGACCGTTTCATAAAATGCCTATAACAGCGTTTTCAATTGTCTATTTGCATGCTTTAGCTCATGGTAATAAGGATGACAAAGAAGAGCTGGAAGGTTATGCCTTTGCTTCCAATATTAGTTTTAAAGAACTCTTAAATGAATTAATCAATAGACCGGATGTGTCAGAATTTCCTCATAAAGATCTTAATGCTGATTTTCTCCCTCTATCTAATGGAGTNATTAAGAAAATTAAAAATGATGATCAATTTCAAAACAAGATATTGGCAAAAATAGAATTTGGTTCCTTGCTAACAATGGAGATGGGAAATATTTACTCAGGATCTGTCTTTGGCTGGCTGGCCGCAGGTATGGAAGATGCAATAAGTAGAGGTATTGATTGGTCAAATAAAGAGGCATTATTATTTGGTTATGGCAGTGGTGATGCAGCAGAAGTGATACCACTTATTTTTACAAATGATTGGAAAGAAGCATCAATTAAAACTAATTTTTCTGGTGCCTTTGAAGATCAATATGACCTATCTCATCAGCAGTATCTTACTTTAAGATCTGAAAAAACAACNAATGGAATCGATTATCAGTTAAGAAATCAATTCATTGTGAAAAGAATAGGAACAGAGGAAAGGGATGATTTTCAGGATGCTGGAATAGAATATTACGAATTCTTAAATTAATATATATTTATTCTGAAGTATTATTTTCAATGGAAGACTCTTCCAAAGCGTAATGATTTCTTAATGTTTTTATCATTGATATTGCAAAGATGGGTGACAGGAAAAGAAGAGGTGGTGAAGCTAATAAAATGAGATCCATTGCTGTTCTGTTGCTCCCTATAAGAAAAAGACAAGCTGGAAGGATAGCAAGCACTAAGGCCCAAAATAGTCTCATATTTTTACTAGGCTCATAGGCCTCACTCGAAGTACTTTTTACATGATAAGAGAGAATGTAAGAAACTGAATCATAAGAAGTGACTATAAAGATAATCACTATTAAGCAGTAAGCTAAAACAAATAATTCCCCAAAGGGCAATTGAAGCAGGATTGCTGTAGCCGCAATTTGATGGCCATCATTAGCTAAAATCTCAGAAACCATAAGTTGATTATTAAGCTCTAGATTAATCGCATAATTACCCAAAATTGAAAAAAAGATAAAGCAACCCAAGCTACCAATGATTAGCATTCCCATTATTAATTCTCTCAAGGTTCTTCCTTTGGATATTCTGGCAACAAATAATCCTACCTGTGGACCCAAAGCAAGCCACCATGCCCAGTAAAAAATAGTCCAATCGTCAGCAAAATCAGATTGCTCAGTTATACCCAAAGTATTCATGCCTACAAAGTTTGTTAGAAGTGATTTAATTGCCTCAATAGACAAAGCAATAATTTCTTGAAAAGATCCTAAGAAGAAGATTAATGTTAGAAACGTTAATGCCAATAGGACATTAAAATTACTCAGAATCTTAATTCCTTTGTTTATTCCTCTATAAACACTTGCTCCAAACATTAATGTGCATAATGCAAGCATGCTTAGATCAAGAATCAAATCATGATTGATTCCAAATACTTCCGATAAACCAGCACCAATGATGGGAACATACATACCAATCGTTCCTCCTGATGCACCAAGTAAAATAATTACAAAAATAAAATCAACCAATCGTCCAATGAATGAGTTTTCTATGGCACTACTTTTATTTGTTCGAAGACCAGAACTCAGNCTTAGTGATCCAAGCTTATAATGATAAAAGGGAATGGCTATNGCTATGGCTGGAAGGCAATAAAGAGCCCAACCTGTTAAACCCCAATGAAACATGCCATAGGCTGATGCAAGATGATAAGCTCCGTCTGAGAAAGGCTCAATACCAAAAGGCGGTCGATTAACATAATAAGCCCATTCGACACCTGACCAATAAAGTATTCCACCTCCTATACCTGAGCAAAATAACATACTTGACCAGCTGAAATTAGAAAACTCAGGAGAGCTATTACTTCCNCCTAACTTAAATTTGCCATACTTTGAGACTGATAAAAGTACGAGAAATAGTAAAGTCACAATACCCAAGATCATATAAGAGGGGCCAAATATATCTACAGTTTTTTGATAGGTTGTGGAAATAAATATTTGTGCTGTTTCGGGATCTATGATTATAGGGATGGCGATGCAGAGTATCGCTAATATAATACTGACAATCGTATAATTATCTGATTTATTGGTTTTCAATTGTTCCCTTGATTTCATCAATATTTTTGAATTGATCTTTGGATAGATTGCCAGTGATATAGAAATCAAAAGCTATGATAAAAATAAAGATCAATAGGAAAATCATTATAGATATTATTGTTTCTTTCATTTTTATATTTTTTTGTTTTGTGTCTAAAAATTAATCATAAGTGAATAATTTATAGTATTTATCAATCTATCTATTATATTACTAAGTAGGTAAAATTATTAGATATTATTTATGACTGACCCTAAGAAAATTGATCGATCTAAGGGAGCCCTTCCTCAAAAAGAAAAGGGTTCGCTCCAGCCAATTATTCCTCAATCAATTGAAGAACAAAGACGATTGCAGCTTGAGAGATTGGCAGCTGGTTTTCGTTTGTTTGCATTATACGGTTTTGATGAAGGTTTAGCAGGCCATATAACCCTGAGAGATCCCCAATTTAGTGATCATTTCTGGGTTAATCCATTGGGTATGAATTTCAGTCAAATCTCAGTTTCAGATTTATTATTAGTCAAAGAGGATGGTCAAATAATTCAAGGCACTCGTCCAATTAATCCTGCTGCATTTGCAATTCATTCCTCAATCCACAAGGCAAGACCAGATGTGAATTCAGCAGCACATGCTCACTCTATCTATGGAAGAACATTCTCCAGTTTGGGTAAGTTGTTGGATCCCATCACTCAAGATGCAGCACTCTTTTTTCAAGAGCAGGCAATTCATGATAGTTATGGTGGCGTTGCTTTGATGTAGAAGAGGGTTTAGCAATTGCGGAGGCCCTCGGAGAAAAAAGAACTGCTATTTTACAAAATCATGGATTATTAACCACGGGTTCTAGTGTGGATATAGCCATTTGGCTATTTATAGCTATGGATAAGTGTTGCCAGAGCCAATTGTTGGCCGACTCAGCTGGATCACCCATTATCATCTCTGATGAGATTGCACTTCAAGCCAAAGCTCAAGCAGGTACGGATATGATTTTATGGGCTAGTTTTCAACCACTTTATGATTTAATTTACGCAATGGAACCAGATTTCCTTAATTAAGCGAGTACTTATGAAGCAAACTTTAGACAAACAAAGAAATAAAGCATTAAACGATACAATACCAAGTTTAAAAACACGAATTGATAGACTTGATAGGTTGATCGAGATGTTACTTGAATTTCAGGGGCAAATTCCAGAAGTATTATCGAATGACTTTGGGCACCGATCACCAGTGCTGTCAAAGTTTTCAGATGTTGCCGCAGTTTTTGACTCTATTCATTACACAAAGAAGAATCTTAAGAAATGGATGAAACCAGAATCCCGGAATGCCTCTTTTCCTTTTAATATTTTATTAGCAAAAGCTTATGTTCAGTATCAGCCTGTNGGTTGCGTCGGTGTGATCAGCCCATGGAATTATCCGTTTAGCTTAACTTATGCTCCTCTTGCTGTGATTCTTGCGGCTGGTAANCGAGCTATGATTAAACCATCTGAATATACTCCGCAATCTTCTTTACTGATGAAAACAATGATTGAGAAATACTTTGATGAAGATGAAGTTGCAGTGTTTCCAGGCGGTCCTGAAGTAGGGGAAGAGTTCACCAGTTTGCCGTTTGATCATCTCTTATTTACTGGTTCAACATCAGTTGCTAAAAAAGTTATGGAAGCTGCTTCTAAGAATTTAGTACCTGTTACTTTAGAGTTGGGAGGTAAATCACCAGTAATTGTAAGTGATACAGCTGACATGACTGTAGTTTCCGATAGAGTCTGGAATGGAAAACTGATGAACTGTGGTCAAACTTGTATTGCACCTGATTATTTATTCATTCCTGAGAGAAAGATGGAGGATTGGATGGAAGCTTCACAGAAGTCAATCAGTAACATGTATCCTTCTATCTATTCTAATGACGATTATTCATCAATTATTAATGAAAAGCATTTTAGCAGGTTGCAGTCTTACTTGGATGATGCAAAAGACAAAGGGGCTAGAATTGTGGAGATTAATCCAGCCAAAGAAAATAATGAAAAACGGAATCATCATAAAATGATGCCTACCATTGTATTGGGTGCAACAGATGAAATGTTAATAATGGAAGAGGAAATATTTGGACCAATTCTTCCTGTAAAAACGTATAGAAAGATAGATGAAGCGATTGATTATATCAATAAAAAGGATCGACCTTTAGGTATGTATTATTTTGGTAGTGATACATCTGAAGAAAGCAATGTCATCAATCAAACGGTGTCTGGCGGTGTTTGCTTAAACGATGTTATTTTTCATTATGTACAGGAAGATTTGCCTTTTGGAGGCATTGGCCCTAGCGGCATGGGACGTTATCATGGCATTGAGGGTTTTAAGACCTTTAGTAACCCCAGGGGGATCTATAAACAAACTCCATTTAATGCTATTTTAAAATTGATGCGCCCACCGTATGGTAAATTATTCGATACCTTGATTTCCTCAAGAATCAAAAAATAAATCATGGAAAATAAAGAACACGCTCTGGCTAAAAAGTTAGATGAATTAGGTTTTGATGTTATAGAGAGACATATTTTTCTTTGTGCCGATCAAACAGAAGCAAATTGCTCTCCACGTAAAAAAACAATGGAGTCTTGGAATTTTTTAAAGCAGCGTTTGAGTGAATTGAATCTTGATAATAGAGGAGGTATTTTTCGTTCAAAAGTTAACTGTCTAAGAGTCTGTTCACATGGGCCTATCGCGGTCGTTTATCCTGAGGCTATTTGGTATAAAAAATGCACTCCTGAAGTTTTAGAAAAGATCATACAAAAACACTTAATTTCTGGGGAACCCGTAGAAGAATTTATTATTTCAAAGCCGAATTAAGCTTTTCCAAGTAATACGTTTCTCTTGCTCTTTGAATCACATAAGCATGTATATCTTTGGCATCCTGTTCTGAGATTTTATTAGAAAAACCCACCATGCCTTTGTTTGTATATAGACCACCGAGTGTGATTGCTAAAAAATCCTCATGAGTTGCTTTATCCATGTATCGGAGGTCAGCAATAACACCGCCTCCCAAAGCACCTGCACCATGACACATATGGCATTGATAATGATAAACTTTTTCACCATTAGCAATTGAGGCCACATCACCCATTGATTCTGGTGGCTTAGGCATTATCTTATTGGCTATTCTTTTTGGTAGCTGTTCTTTTGAATCTAAAGCAAAGGTAACAATTCGACCATTAATGGGACCACCTGAGTATTTAGGTGGTAATCCAGCTTGTAGTGCAAACACTCCTCCATACCCTGCAACGACACTTAAGTATTGCTTGCCATTTATAGAATAGGTAATAGGAGGGGCTACAATACCTGTTTGGAGGTCATAAGACCAAAGTTGGTCGCCAGTTTTAGCATTATAAGCAATCAGTTCACCATCGGATGTACCTTGAAAAACTAGATTGCCGGCTGTGGATAAAATGCCACCATTCCAAGGAAGTGTTTGGTATTTTTTCCATACTTCTTTCTGTGCAATTGGGTCCCATGCGCTTAATCGTCCTCTTATACTTTTTACAAGCAACCCAAGTTGCAAAAGATTAGTCGGTGGGTTGATTGCTGTCAAATCTATGCCTGTATTCCAGTTATCTTTTTTGAAGGTATATTCTTTGTCTTTCTCAAATGGTAAATAGAGTTCTTGTGCAGGAATATATACCAATCCCGTGTCAGGGTTATATGACATAGGCATCCAATTGTGACCTCCCAATGGACCTGGCGATACCAATCGATCTTTTTCTTCATAATCACCTAATGCTGTTTTTTCAGGTTTACCCGTTTCAATATTAATTTTATTAGCCCAAGTAACCCGGACATAATTTTCTGCAGAGATTAGCTCTCCTGTCAACCGATCAATAACGTAAAAGAAACCATTCTTAGGAGCTTGCATTAATATTTTTCTATTTTGACCATCGATCATTAAGTCAGCCAAAATAATATGTTGGGTTGCTGTGTAATCCCAATTGTCTCCAGGAGTTGTTTGGTAATGCCAAACGTATTCTCCATTATCAGGGCGGAGTGCAATAATTGAAGACAGAAAAAGATTATCCCCACCATCCGGACTTCTAACTTTATAATTCCATGGCGAACCATTGCCGGTACCAATATATAAAAGATCCAATTCAGGATCATAAGCCATAGAATCCCAAACAGTTCCTCCACCTCCATATTCCCACCACTTTGAACCACTCCATGTGGAAGCTGCGAATTTCATTGCCTCATTTTCAAAACCATCTTCTGGATTTCCAGGAACAGTGTAAAATCTCCAAATCATTTCACCTGTTTTACTATCATAGGCGCTTACATAACCCCTGACTCCAAAATCAGCTCCACCATTACCAATAATGACTTTGTCTTTNATAATTCTTGGTGCTCCAGTGATGCTATAGGCATTTGAATCCTCAACTGTAATTTTTTCCCATATTANCTCACCATTATTTGCATCCAATGCAATAAGTCTTCCATCTAAAGTCCCAAAATAAATTTTTCCATCCCATATAGCCACACCTCGATTGACGGCATCACAACAGAGGTAGTAGGCTTTTTCTCTGGGTACTTGTGGATCGAATTTCCATATGAGTTCACCAGTTGAAGCATCATTAGCAAAAACCACACTCCAAGCACCCGTTGAAAACATAATGCCATTGACTACTAAGGGTGTTGCTTCATGACCACGGCTACTATCTAAATCATGAAACCATTCAATGCCTAATTGATCTACATTATTTTCATTAATCTGTTTTAAGCCACTGAATCGTTCTTCACTATATGTCCTCCCATGCGTCATCCATTCTTCTTGATTGGAATTGGCTCCAATAAGTTTCTTAGCATCAATATTAAAATCTGAACCGACAGATATATTTGCCACTAAACTACATAGGAGTAGGGTTATTGTTTTTGATTTCATCACAGCCTTATGATTGTAAATAAAAAATGTTATTAATCTAGTATTTTTCTAAAAATATAGTTTATCGACTCTATTTTATTAAGTTTCTAATAGTAGTATGCTTAATTGATATCAAATAAGAGAAAATTATGAAAAGTATTCTAGAAAATAAAGCGTGCAGTGCATTAATTTTTTTATCCTTAGTTATTTCTAGCGATTTATCTCATAGCAAAAGTGAATCTGAATTAATCAATCAAGCTTATCAGTCCACTTACAANCCTGAAGCGAGTCCAAGAATCTTAATCAAGAATGCAAATATTCTCACAGGAACAGGCGAGCTTTTGGAAACTTCTTCCATTCTTATCGAGAACAATAAAATTGTTTCATTGGGTACAGATGACACAAATGGTGCTGAAATAATTGATGCTAAAGGAAAATGGATTACACCTGGTATTATTGATATCCATTCGCATATGGGAGTTTATCCTGCACCATCATTGCGAGGCAACAGTGATGGCAATGAAGCAACTAGTCCTGTGACTCCTCATGTTTGGGCAGAGCATTCTGTTTGGACACAAGACCCTCAATTCACACTAGCTCTTAAAGGTGGCGTTACTACTTTTCATGTTTTGCCCGGTTCAGCTAATCTGTTTGGTGGAAGGGGTGTTACCCTCAAGAATACTAGGAGTGTTACTGTTCAAGGAATGAAATTTCCCAATGCCCCTTATACTCTCAAGATGGCATGCGGTGAAAATCCAAAAAGAGTTTATGGTTACAGAGACAGCGAACCTTCAACCCGTATGGGCAATGTTGCTGGTTATCGGGCAGCATGGATTGATGCTCAAAGCTATATGGAAGAACTCGCTCTATATGAAGCAAGCTCTATGGAAGAGGACTCTGATGAAGATGAGAAATTATTCAAAAGAGATTTAAAAATGGAAACACTGACGGGTGTTCTCAAGGGTGAAATTCTAATTCAGAATCATTGCTACCGAGGAGAGGAGATGGCAGTGATGATGGATATAGCTAAAGAATTTAATTATAAAGTTACTACTTTTCATCATGCCATCGAAGCTTACAAAGTTGCAGACCTATTAGCTGAAAATGGAGTTTGTGCTGCTATGTGGGCTGATTGGTGGGGCTTCAAAAATGAAGCTTATGATATGGTTTGGGAAAATGTTGCTATGGTTGATCAAGCTCTCAATGGCACAGGTTGTGCAATTGTACATTCCGATTCTGCTGTAGGTATCCAGCATCTCAATCAAGAGGCTGCAAAAGCTAGGTCTGCTGGTTTAAGAGCAGGATTGGATATCTCAAAAGCGAGAGCCATAAAATGGATCACTATTAATCCGGCAAAAGCTTTAGGTATTGCTGACCATGTGGGAAGTCTGGAAGTAGGAAAAATGGCAGATCTTGTTATTTGGGATGGCGATCCTTTTAGTACTTTTACCAAAGCAGAAAAAGTCTTTATAGATGGGCATTTATCATTTGATGCCGTCAATGATAATAGCTTCATAAGAACAGACTTTGATTTGGGTATTATAAATCCAGAGGATGATAGATTATGAAAAACATAAAAATATATTTATTTTTCTTTCTCTGTGCACCCTTGTATGCAGAGAATCATGAGACAATCTTGATTAAGAATGCCACTGTTATGACTGCAATGGAACTGGGTATACTTGAAAATACTGATCTTCTTATTAGTGATGGCTTAATAACAGAAGTTGGTCAAAACCTTGAACATAATGCAGCTATTATTGTTGATGCTTCAAATCATTTTATAACACCAGGCTTAATTGCACCTCATAGCATGATAGGCATTCAAGAAATAGAACTTGAAGCTGAAACAAGAGATGATTCAAGTGATTATTTCTCTTCAGGCTTTAGTATTATTGATGCTTTTAACCCTTCTTCTGCTTTGATTCCACATAATAGGACAGGTGGAATCACCAGTGCAATCGTGACCCCATCTTCTGGAAATCATATTTTTTCAGGAATGGCTTCAGCCTTTAAACTGGATGGAAAATTGACAGAAGAATCCATTGGACAGGATGTAGCTATGACTATGAGTTTTGGAGGTAATGAAGGCTCAAGAGCTTCACAAATGTTATTGATAAAAGATTCAATTACAAAAGCTAGAAATTATCATAAATCAAGATCTCAGATAATGAGAGGAGGCTATTTTGAATTTGGTAATTATACTCCGAGAGATTTAGAAGCAATTTTAAGAGTTATCAATCGAGAGATTCCTTTAATTATTAGAGTCGATAGGGCGAGAGATATGCTTAGGATGATTCGCTTCTCTAATGAAAATGAAATTGAAATTATTTTTGCAGGCGCTAAAGAAGCTTGGCGTATTGCTGATATGATTGCGATTCAATCAATACCTGTAATCCTTGATCCTATGGATAACATTCCCAGTTCTTTTGATTCAATCGCTGCTAGGATGGACAATGCAGCAATACTCTATAATGCAGGAGTTAAATTACTCATTACTTCGCAAGACACACATAATTCTTATCTCAGTCGACAAGGAGCTGGTAATGCTGTTGCTTATGGGTTGCCGGAACACGAAGCATTAAAGGCATTGACTATAAATGTGGCTTCTGTTTTTGGACTATCGGAATCAATAGGTTCTATAGAGGTTGGTAAGGATGCTGATCTTTTGATTTGGGACGGTCATCCCTTAGAGGTATCTTCCTTTACGACAAAAATATATATTGATGGGAAAAATATTAATACCATCACTCGATCTCAAAGACTGAGAGACCGTTATCTTAAAAAACTGGGTTTGGATTAGTTAAAATTTCCTCTTTCATTAATGGTTTGATCCATTAAATTCATATATTCAGAAAGATCATTTGGTGCAACCATTGCATCAACATCTAAATTATAGGTTGGTTTTGAGAAACTTTGATTTTTGTAAACAGGCTGAATTGACTTAAGATCTCCATCATTTCTACCTGAAGAAACTTTATCGACCAATAGTATGATCTCATTTAATTCAAGATCATTTAATAAAAGATATTGATCTATTGAGAAGGGGTCTTCTAAAATTGTTTCTTCTATAATCTTTTTATCACTTACTTCAATGAGTTCTAGATAATCAGAATAATTTCTTGATTCAGAAGAATTGATAGTCGCATCCTTAACCCAAGCTAAATAAATTCGAGGTTCATTTTCAGAATTACCAGTTATTTTATCTTTGTATAGATCTATACCAAGACCGACATCAAAACTACCTAGGCCAATATCAAACCAATATAAATCGAATTGATAACCAAGATCAAAATTAAAATAATCAGTTCTATTTCCCCTCAATTGATAAGCAGGATTTGATCCTCGATTTAATTGCCCTATAGATACACTTGATTTGAATAACTGTGAATTCTCACCTATCAAGATACCACCCATGGATACAAGGAGTGAATCACCATCAATACTATGACCAATATTAATTCCTTCGTATCGATAACCATCTTCATAAAAAGATTCTCGGTAAGCACACCCATAGTATGAAGAGTCATTTTTATAAAAATTACAACTTGTTGAAGTCACTTCTGTAAAAATACGATATCCTTCAAATTCCTTAAAATTATCTATTGAGCCCCAGGTTTCAAAACCAAAAAGACCCATAGATTCTCTAAATGATTCTCCCATTAGCTGACCGTATAAAGCAAAAGGAAGCTCTCTTGATTGATGTGAAGATCTGAAGTCAAACCCTAATAAGTTATAATTTGAATCTTCTTGGAATGTGGATAAATCTTGGCATAGAGATTGATCACATATCATTCTTATTCCATTGTCTACAGAGGTTCCAGTGAAACCAATTTCCAAATTTTGTAATGGTCTCATTCCAATCCTAGCACCATAAAAATTTCTTGAGTTATCCATTTCTGCAATCAATAAAGAAACATCCCAAGGTCCAACCCAATTTAAAAAATTTAACTCTGAAGGATCTGAAAAATTCCTTTCAATTGAAAGACCATTCAGTGGACGAGCATTTGTTGATAAAGCTAAGCTCCCATTCCAGCCTGGCCCCCACCAATTCTTCTTTGAACCCAGCGAAAATGAATAATTACCTTTGGCAACTGATAGATAAGATTCATCCATTGTTGANCTGCCGGNTGCTTTATTAACTTTAAGATTGATTGCAATATTTTTAGAAAAATAAGAAGTACTAGCAGCGACAGATTTGCTGGTAGTGACTACATCATTAAATGACGTTATTTGCTTGGGGTTTTTTGAAACTTTTACTTCTGTTGCTCCAAATACTCCTAACTCTTGTGCATTCATTAAGGATTCTTTAACCCGATTATAAGAGGCCAATTGAATCAAAGTCATTTCAGATTCATTTTTTGATAGGTTATAAGCAATATCACCCCAAGATAAAGGCCATGTAGTAATGGGTATATTGAGTACACCTGAATCAACCAATAGATGAATATCATGCCTGATTAATAGATCATCAGGGTTTGACCATGGCTCAGCTTTTAGAAAATATGAATTAGCTATCAAAGCAAAAGCTAAGTTTGCTAAAAAAATATTCTTAAATATAATTCTGTTTTTCATCATTTTGTATTCTACTACTTAAGATTACTGAATGTTTAAAATATATAGAAATTGAATATTATCATTTTTAAAATATAATCAAGGCAGCATCATGCAACTTACAAATAAATTAATCTTTTTTACACTTACTATTAGTTTTATTACTTCTTGTAGTGTTTTTATTGAGAAAGCAGAAGTTGATCCTAATACATTGAGAAACACTCAATCTGGAAGCGTTATTGGTATTGATAATGGTAAAACATACCAATGGTTAGGTATTCAGTATGGAAGCATACCTGATACTGATTATAGATGGAAAACAGCTCAAGAGCCTGTTTCTTGGACAGGAGTGAAGAAAGCCATTACCTTTGGTGATTTTTGTACGCAAAAAGGTTCATTGATTAATTCTAGTCTGGGTATATGGAATAGCACTGTTGGCTCAGAGGATTGCCTTAATTTAAATATCTGGACCCCAAAAACTGATAATGATGAAGTTGTCAATTCTGTAAAATACCCTGTCATGGTATGGATTCATGGGGGCAGTAATATGTCTGGCAACTCTAATTTTTACAATCCGTCACAATTAGTTAAAAATCATGATGTTATTGTGGTGACCATTAATTATAGATTGGGACCTTTTGGCTGGTTCAATCATCCTAGTATTAATGAGCTTTCAAATGAAATTAATTCTTCAGGTAATTATGGCAATCTTGATACCATTCAAGCGTTGGAATGGGTTCAGAATAATATTAGTAACTTTGGTGGCGACAAGAATAATGTCACAATATTTGGAGAATCAGCAGGCGGTTATAATGTTGCAGCCTTGCTATCATCACCCTTAGCAACTGGTTTATTTCACAAGGCAATTATTCAAAGTGGAGGTGTCAAACCTGGAGATATTAAACATTCACAAAGTTTTCTATCTGATCCACTTCCGTGGAAGAATTATTCTTCAAAAGAACTTTTCAATCGCTTGTTGATCATCAAAAAAATGGCTAAAGATAGAGAGGATGCTTTAAAAGTCCAGTCAACAATGGAAGATCAAGCCATTAATGATATCTTAAGATCGGCTACAACAGATGAGATATACAGAGCCTATTTGGATGCTAAAATAAACACCAATGAAATGTTAAGACCNTTTCCAGATGGCAATGTCCTGAATGAAGAAGGGATTATCGAGTCCATAATAAATGGACTATCTAAAGATATACCGATTATTTTTGGGACCAATAGGGATGAAAATAAGCTTTTCCTGATAGAAAACGAAAGACTCACTAGAAGTATTTTTGGATTGCCATTCATCAAGGATATCAATAATTATAATGCAGTTTCAAAGCATCGTTCCAATACTTGGAAACTTTTAGCGGTTGATCAACCGGCTAGAGATTTAGTGAAATCTGGTAAGAATTCTATTTTTGCATATCGTTTTGATTGGGATGAAGAGCCTAATAAATATGGTCTTGATTTATCAGATCTGCTTGGAGCAGCACATGCATTTGAGATTCCATTTATCATGGGAGATCTAGAAATGGATACTTTATCGGATTATATGGTCAGCCGAACAAATCTAAAATCAATGAAGCAACTGTCAAATTCCATGATGAGTTATTGGGCTGAATTTGCATACAATGGTGATCCTAGAACTGGCAGAAATAATGATCTTCCTACTTGGAAAGCATGGTCAGAAATGAATGAGCAATCGCCAAAATATATGATTTTTGATTCATATAGAGACCGTGGCATTAGAATGACATCCAAGAGTCTTACCAAGGAATCTTTATTTTTTCAGATAGCTGAAGATCAGGATCTCAGTGANAAATATAAGTGTGAGATGGTTGATATTGCTATTCAATATGATGGCTTNGAAAATCCAGAATATTTATATGAATTTAATGAAGGTCTTTGCAAAGAATTCAATCCAGACATAGAATGGAGAAATTATTGGTATGCAGAAATGGATGAACCATGGTGAAAAAAATACAATACTGGCTAATGAAGTCTGAACCAGATACTTATAGCATTGATGACTTAGAGTCTTTCAGCATTGATCACTGGGATGGTATTAGAAATTATCAAGTTAGGAATTTCTTCAGGGATAAGATGCAAATTGGCGATCAAGCTTTTTTTTATCATTCTAATTGTAAAGAGCCAGGTATTGTTGGTTTAATGGAGATAGCCAGTAAAAGCTATCCAGATCATACGGCTTTTATTAAAGGAGAAAAATACTTTGATTCTAAAAGCGATCCAGATCAACCAAGATGGCTAATGATTGATGTTAAGTATCAAAGACATTTAAAAAGAAAAATCACACTCAGTGAACTCAGAAATCAGAAATCTTTAGAGTCCATGAAGCTTCTCCAGAGAGGGAATAGACTTTCAGTAATTCCATTGGAAAAAAAGGAATGGAATTATATACTTGGTATGGAGTAATGGAATCATGAATACTAAAAATAAAAAATATCTCATAACAATCCTTACAATTTTATTTTTGAACATTACATTTGTGTCTCTTGCTGATGATAATAAACATGGTGAAGTTTTTATTATCAGTCCATTGGATGGTGAAGTTGTCAAACAAACTTTTAGAGTTGTATTTGGTATCAAGAACTTTNACCTATCTCCAGCGGGAACCTATGATAAGAATACAGGGCATCATCATTTGATTATTGATTCAGGATTGCCAAGCTTAGACTCTCCAATTCCAAGTAGCACTAATTACCTACATTTTGGTAAAGCTCAGGAATACACAAAAATTACTTTAGCTCCAGGCAAGCATACCCTTCAACTATTGTTGGGTGATGGAAATCATATCCCTCATAAAAAACCAATATTTTCAAAACCAATTGAGATTGAAGTTACACCCTAGCTTGTAGTTCTGTATCTGTTATAAAATCATTTAAAAGTTTGACAGTTTTTTTTGTATCAAGTTCTGGCGAGGCAATCAGTGTTTTTCCTAATTCTGCAATTCTTGCAGATGGAATATCTTTTTTAATAATTTCTAATTTATCAATAAAAAAATCATTAACTGCAGACATAACTAGAATAGGGCACTCAACTTGACGCAGGGCTGAAGCAAAGTCTTGTTCTTCTAGAGAGGCAAAGGCTTGGTTTCTTCCATCAATTGATCTGAGGCCACCAATTAATTCTAAATTAACTAATTCAGGATTAAAAGTTGGAAAAAGACTTTTAATAAGAGTAAATCGTTCATGAAGATATTCACCATTCATATCTGGTTTTGGAACTGGTGTAAAATTTTTAAAGAATAGTTCTCTTTCTTCTTTTGAGAAATAGGCCGCACCATTTAAGGCTAGTGATAGAACTCTCTTAGGCCAGAGCAATGCTATTTCAGCTGCAAAGTGAGTACCAGTATGGTGAGCATAAATATGAAACTTATCAATATCAAGAGTATCAATGGTCTCACAAAGCCAATCTCGATAATTATTAATGCTTGGCATACCTTCAGGATCGAAAGAACTGCCAAAACCTGGTGTATCAATTGCATAGATTGGTCTTTTACCTCTATACTCATGCATCATTCTTTCATACATTACAGAACTACTCGGAGTTCTATGAAATAGAATGAGTGGCAGTCCTATGCCTTCACTATATCTATAGTGTATTTGTCCAGAGTTAATATCAATGTAGGCTTTCTTTATTTCTATCATGAGTAATTTTGTAAGAGATTTCTTTTTAATTTAATTCAAAAAAATTATAAGTTTATGTATCGTACTCAGTGATATAGATTAATTTAATAGTTTGTAAATTGATATAATAAAAAGATGAAGAAAAGAATAATTGTAGGGATATCAGGAGCAAGCGGGGTGATCTATGGAATTCGCTTACTTCAAGTACTGAAAAATGATCCAGAAATTGAAACCCATTTAGTTTTAACAAGTGGAGGAAAACTTAATATTACACTGGAAACTGACTTTGATATTAAATCAATAGAGAGTTTGGCAGATGTGGTTCATAGTAATAAGAACTTAGGCGCTACTATTGCTAGTGGTTCCTTCCAAACATTGGGAATGATTGTTGCACCATGTTCCATGAAAACTCTATCTGGTATTGCTAACTCTTATGCTGCAAATCTTATTGTTAGAGCTTCTGACGTCATCTTAAAGGAAAGTAGACAACTTATTTTAGTTCCAAGAGAAACTCCCCTCCATACTGGACATTGTGAGTTACTTTATAAAGCTTCAGTGATGGGTGCCCAAATTGTTCCCCCTAATCCTGCCTTTTATAATAATCCCGAATCTTTGGATGACATTATCAATCATACAGTTGGCAGAGTTCTAGATTTAGTAGGCTTGGACAACGATATTGTTTCTCGATGGGAAGGCATCTAATTAGAGAATGGATGACGGTGTTTCAGTTGATGATTTACTTGAGAATGTTAAATCATTTTTAACTTCTCATAANACAATCTCCATTGCTTCTGTTGATGAAAAAGAAGTATCAGCTGCAAGCGTTTTTTATGTATCTGATATTGATCTAAAGATTTACTTTCTTTCTTTTGATAAAACGCTTCATTCGCAACANATTTTTCAGAATAAGAATATTGCTGCTACCATCAATAAAGATGTTGAGGATTGGACTGATATCAAAGGGCTCCAAATTAAAGGCCATGCAGAGAAACTAGACGATCATCAAAGAGAAGAAATACTTAATCAATATAAGGAAAAGTTTAAATACATCAATCAAATTCTTGATGCCCCTAAGAATAGTAATGAGCAAAAAATAGCACAACAGTTTCAAGCAATCAGTGTTTTTATTTTTACTCCAAACTCATTTAGATTAATCGATAATTCCCTTGGATTTGGGAANAAAATGGAATTAGTTCATTCAGATGGTGTTTGGATAAGAACTAATTAAATNGGAGTTTTAGTCTATTCTTCTCCACTCGAGTAAGCAGGTAATGTTCCCAAATGAACTCCACTATCCATGATAAGAACCTCACCTGTTATTAGTTTTGCACCCTCTAGAAACCAGACTAGAGTTTCAGCCACATCCTCAGCGGTCGCAACTTCTTGCAGAGGAAGTTTTTTTCTCGAGCCCTCAAGCATATTCTCATAGTTTTCTTTGCTCATGCCTGCTTTAAGCCAACGAGTTTGAATCATTCCTGGTGCAACACTATTGATACGGATTTCAGGTCCTAAAATATGAGCTAAAGACTTCGTCATCATATTCAATGCTGCTTTTGATGATGCATAGGCAATGGATGACCCTATACCCGTGACCCCTGCAAGAGAGGAATCATTGACAATTGCTCCTTCTCCTACTTTTCTCATNTGAGGCTCCACAGCCCTTACCATTTGATAAGCTCCTACTACATTCACNGCATAGATATCTAAAAAATCTTCTTTACTGAGTCCATCTAAATTTGAAAAGGCATTGAATTTTGTTTTACCGGCATTATTGATTAGATAGTCAATTCTTCCCCATTTATCAACAGCGGCTTTAGCCATAGATTGACAATCATCGTCATTGGATACATCGCCTTGGCAGATCAATACTTCAACTCCATGTTTTTCTGCTAATGCAGCTGTTTCTTTTGCTTCTACTTCACTTCGAGTGTAGTTGATAACAACATTGCATCCTTTCTTAGCTAATAAAATTGCAGCGGCCGAACCCACACCTGTTGCTGAGCCAGTGATTATTGCAACTTTTCCTTTCATGAAGATTCCTTATTTAAATGATTGTTTACTATTTTATAGATTACTATAAATAAAATCTTAATTTTGATGACCTATTCTCAAAAATAGATTGTAATACACCATAAACAATTACTAGTAAATGTATTAAGATACTCTAAGTAGCGTAGTTTTTTACAGGAGAAAACAATGGCTTTTAATGATATGAGAGATTACATCCAACACTTAAAGGATAAAGGACAACTCATAGACGTAAATACTGAACTCAATGTGGCTAGGGAAACTACTGAATTACAGCCTTTGATGAGACATCTACATAATATTGCTGGACCAGCACTGATGCTAAACAATTTGTCTGGGTATAACACTAAAGACATTCCTGTTTTATTTAATCCTTATGGAACCAGAGAAAGAACTTCTATGATTTTAGGTGAAGAGGGTGCTTTTGATGGAAAGGTTAAGCATGCAAAGGTTCTAACTGATCCATCCAGTTGGCTTAAGCCAAATTGTATCGATGCATCATCGGCTTCCTGTAAAGATGTCAAAATAGAAAAAAAAGAGATTGATATTGGTAAGCAATTGCCTCATGTATGGTTTGGAAAAGAAGGACCTTCATACATTACCAATGCCATTGTGATCACTAAGGATCCAGAAACTGGTATTCCAAATACGGGATGTTATCGATTGACTCAATTGTGGAATGCATCGCATCCAAATGGAGAAGTTTACTCTGAAGAAGAACAAAGAAAATGCCTCTCAATTTTTGCTTTCTGGAATCCTCCAGGAAATCACATTGGCTTGCACTGGGCTAAAGCACAAGAAATGAATAAACCATTGGAGGTTGCAATAGCTTGTGTGGTTGATCCAGTTATACAATTAGCTAGTGCAACGGGCATACCTTTTGGTATGGATGAAATGGATTTTGCCGGAGGGTTAAAAGGAACACCTGTTGATGTTGTTAAATGTGAGACTGTTGATATTGAAGTCCCAGCGTCTGCAGAATGGGTCCTTGAAGGTAAATTTTTACCCAATCGAGATGTCACGATAGGGCCTCATTCTAATCCTGTTGGATACTATGATGATGCCCAGTTATTTCCACTGATTGAGCTTGATTGTATTACTCATAGAAAAGATCCTATTTGGTATTCCACAATGGAAATGGAACCACCATTTGATCATAATTACATGGCCTGTCTTCCAATGGAGGGAGAATTGTTGAGTGATCTGCAATCTAAGATACCAGAAGTTAAAGACGTTGTAGTCACTCCAAATCTCAGTTATTTTATCCAACTCTCTGTCGATGGACCCCAAAAACCTCATCCAGAATTTGGTAAACATGTGCTTCATGCTGTCTGGGGGGCTAGTGGTAGGTGGGGTAGAACAGCAAAAGTTATTGTTGTCGTCGGACCCGATGTTAACCCTTATGATCTTTCAGAAATAGAATGGGCTATACAGACAAGAGTTCAACCAATTACTGACACCATTATGAATAAATCAGGACAAGCATTTTTAATGGATCCATCAGCAACGAAAGATCCAGGGCATGGAATTGCGCTGCAGTCTGAGCAAATTGGTATCGATGCAACCATAAAAGTTTTTGAGCGTTTTACATCTTATCCGGAGTACAGCAATGCAAAAGCTGATGATGTTGCTGCAATTGCAGAAAAATTAAAAGATGTTCTTAAGTAAAAAAAATTAATTGCATTAAATACGAAAAAAAGGCCCAATGTTTTGGGCCTTTTTAATGAAAGTGTCTTTATTTATTACATAAAGAAACCATGACCAGCGCCAACCATACTCATTAACATGGGTATCGATAGCATGGTGTTCGTTCTTGAAGCTAGAAATGCAATTCTAGCACCTTTTGCTTTTTCTTCAGGAGTAGCATCGACTATACCAAGAACTTTCTTTTGATTGGGCCAAATGAGAATCCACACATTAAATAACATAATGGTACCCATCCAAGCACCTATTCCAATGGTAGTAGCATAAGGATTACCAGTTCTCATTCCTAATTCAAAAGCATCACCTAAGTTACCATTATGGAGTAAGAAAGCAGCTCCTGAAATCCAGGTCAATAGAGCTGCCCATCGAAACCATAGCAATGCTCTTGGAGCAACATATTTTGATATTGCTGCAGGTCCTGGTCCACCTTCATCTGCATTCGCTTCAGCGACAGATGGCACCTGAACAAAATTAAAATAGTACAGTAAGCCTATCCATAGAACTCCTGCTAAAACATGAATCCAAATGATTAATGAATTTGCTGCATTGGCACCTGAAAGGTCTGTTCCTTGTGCTATAACAATAGCAATGACAACTCCTGAAATAATTGTCCCCGTAATTTTATCTAATAGTTTCATTTTCATATTATTAACCCTAATTTTTTAATTATATAAAAATTATACCAATTTTTAGAAAGAGATGAGTAAATACAGAGATAAACTATTTTGAAAATAATAAACATTTCTTTGCAGTAAGAATTTATAATAGCTTTTAGTTATCTATACATAGGAGTATCAATGGATATTAATGAAAAAATTAAAACACAGTTGAGTGAGTTCCCTTTATTGTTGTATATGAAAGGCACACCTGATTTTCCTCAGTGTGGATTTTCAGCCACAGTGTGCGGCATTTTGAAAGCTTCTGAAAAACGCTTTGCCTTTGTGAATATTTTAGAGGATCCAGAAATTAGAGATGGATTGAAAATTACTCTAATTGGCCAACGTTTCCTCAGCTTTATATTAATGGTGAGCTAGTGGGTGGATGCGACATTATTGAGCAAATGTTTGAGAATGGTGAATTAAAAACACTTCTTGATGGCGTAGAGTNAATGAATTAAATAATCCTTANAGGAGAGTTTAAATTTCTAGTAAAAATATAATTATTGTCCCTGATTTAGGAGATTTCAATGATGTAGAAATTATTGAAATCTTTATTGCAGAGGGCGATTATGTGAATATTGATGACCCATTAATCACTCTGGAAACAGAAAAAGCAGCAATGGATATACCTTCTCCTTTTTCAGGAAAAGTTGATAGTCTTTTTGTTGAGTTAGGTGTAAAGATAAGTGAAGGAGATAATATCTGTGAATTACTGAGTGAAGATAGTGATGTTATTAATGGCAAAAAAGAAAAAATAGAAGAGCATATAGAGTCTAAGAAAGAAGATTCTAAAGAAAGCACAATAGTCGAAGCAGAATTCATCGATCAACCAGTCTCACCTGACCCCATTATTGACAATAAAACCATCACTAAATCCTTTGCAGGGGTTCATGCTAGTCCTTCGGTTAGAAAATTAGCAAGAGAATTAGGAGCAGACCTGACCTTGATTGAGGG
>JGI26060J43896_10000108_pt1 | contig 26783 bp, 32 predicted proteins | sample MarorgKNORR_S2LV_6_FD_43896 | JGI IMG/M metagenome (IMG submission 43896) | reverse complement strand
TCGATACTAATCATAAGTTTAAATAATAATATATCAATAGATATATAAACTTGATTATATTTTTAGAATACATATCAATAAAGTGAAAGGAATATTAAATGGAACCAAGAATTAAAAACGGATGGCTTAGAGCAATATTATTCATGCCAATATGGTTTTTTGCTCAGGCAATCGTACAAGGTGTTGCCGTTGTTGCAATAATGATTTCGAGTGGAGTTAATATGGAAGATCCAGCTGCTGTTGAAGCATTTGGAGCAAGTATGCAAGGAATGGGCTTTGGATCACCGATGATGCTATTGATGACAGTCCTTGGAATTATATCAAGTTTTGGTGCAATTTGGTTTATGATGGCCGTTGTAAATAGAGAGCCATTAATGGATATCGGATTATCCGTTGAAAATCGCGGTAAAGAGATGTTAGCTGGACTAGGAGGCGCTTTACTATTTATTGGAGGAATATTCCTTATTTTATGGGTTTTAGGCGCTATTACGGTAACAGGATCAGTTGGATTTAAAGCTGAAGTCTTTATGGTAAGTCTTATGTTATTTATTGCTGCATTTAATGAAGAGATTGTTTTTAGAGGATATCTTTTAAAAAACATGATGGATGAAACAGATAATAGATGGATTGCATTAGCTGGTTCTTCGGTCTTCTTTGCATTAGTACATTCTTCAAACCCAAGCGTTTGGAGTACATGGGTTCCAATGACNGAGCTATTTGCTGCAGGATTTATTCTCGGAATTAGCTACACATTTACTAAAAACTTATGGCTACCAACATTTTTCCATTTTGGATGGAATTTTTTCCAAGGATTATTTGGTTTTGAAATCAGTGGATTGGGTGTTGACTCATGGAAAATGATTGCCCATGAAAATACAGGAAATGTACCAGATATTATTTCTGGAGGAGCTTTCGGTATTGAGGGTTCTGTAATTTCTTTATGTTGCACTATACTAGGTACTTATCTAATATTTAAGTACTACAATGACAAAGANTAAACCCTTTATTGAAATTGAGCCTAAGTGGTCTAAAAGAATAAATATTATTATGTTTATTCTTGTAATNATATCTCTTGGCTTATTTAATCTTAATTCTTCAAACATCCCGGAAGGGATGTTTGAAGATCCTAAAACAGGAAAACCAATGCTCTTAGGTCCAATTGCAATAGAAGAATTGCAACAAGGTCCTTTTGGTGAATGGTATCAAATAGAATCTGAAGGCTATGAAGTCGACACTGAATTAACCAATGCTATCGATAATCCTAGTCAATACTCTTATGAAGTTTTTCTCGGAACTTGGTGTGGAGATAGTAGAAGAGAAGTACCAAGAATGGAAAAAATATTCAGTCAGATGGGTGTTGATATGGCTAATGTGTCAATTATAACAGTAGATCGCGATAAGATTAGTCCGAATGGAGAGCAAGAAGGTAAAGATATTCGATATGTTCCAACTTTGATTGTTAGTAAAGATAATCAAGAAATAGGACGTATTGTTGAATCACCATCTTCTGAAACGGCGACACTTGAAAGCGATTTATTTGAAATTACGCTTGGTATTGCTCCTATACCGAATTATAGTGCGGGAGAATAGTAAGTAATGTTTGAAAATATTGAATTAATTGGCTGGATAGGCTCCACTCTTGTCATTCTTTCTTTTTTTTGGGATGGCTGGAAAATGAGAGCTATAAATGGGCTAGGTTGTTTGGCATGGGCGTTTTACGCAATTGTACAAGGAAGTATGAGCTTACTATTTGTAAATGTAACTATCATTTGTGTTCATATTTACAGGACGCTATCAAAATAAATTTATTATTACTTTAGAAATTTCTCCTATATGGAATTATGCTGAGTAAAGATTTTTTGTGCTTTGAGCGCACTTGATTCTTTATCTTTAATCTCAAGCATAATATCTAAATCAAATTTATCTTTAATTGTTTTAATATAATCAGAGAAATGATTCTCGTTAATTGTATCACAATGTTTTCCAACTATAGCATCTTCTTGTTGTGTAGAATAATCTACCATAGGAATACCGTCTTTATCTTTCCATGTTTTGCTAGAAAGATTCAATGCATCTAGTAAAGCTTCATCGTTATTTTTTATGTCGTGATGTAGATTATCGAAAATGATAGGAACGTCAGTTCCTTTATGAATTTTTAAACAATCTTGCAAATCAAATGATTTCTCATCATTTTCTATAACAAGATGTCTTTTGATATCACTACTTAGTCTATGATATCGATCAATAAATCGATTAATTGCAGTTTCTTTATCTCCATATACGCCGCCTACATGAATTTGAATTTTTGTATCAGAATCAAGCCCAAAAAGTTTAATCATATCAACATGATAAGTTAATTCTTGAGAGCTCTTCATAAACAATTCTTCTTTTGGAGAATTGATTAAAACAAATTGTCCGGGATGAAATGCTATTCTAAATCCATTTGATTTGATAACCTTTCCCAATTGACTAAATTGATCCTTGAAATAATCTTGCCAATTAAATGTCATGATAGGATGAGAAGCAAAAGGGACTAGGTCAGAAGAAATTCTTAAAAATCCCAAATCATTTTCTTTATTAAAATGTAGAATTTTTTCTAGATTATTTAAATTGGTTTGTACGGTATCGATGACACGTTCTTCTGAATAAGATGCAAGTTTAAATGTCTTTACTTTACACTCAATCGTGTAATTCATACATGGATAGCCGATTTTCACTAAGAATTATCTAATGTCTTTTTATGTTCGTCGGGAGTATGAGTTTTCATAGTAAGTGCGTGAATTTCTCCATGCATGTACTCATCAACAGCTTTGTAGACTAATTGATGTCTTTCAATTAAGCTCATTCCTTCAAAGTCCGGACTAACCAATGTCATACTTAGGTGGAAATTTCCATCAAAAGTAGCATGATTTTCATGCTGAGCGGTATAATCATAGATATGAATTGACTCAACGCTGATAACGTCAGATATTTTTTTAGAAATTATGTTCTGTAATTCTTCAAGCTTCATTGTAAATTTGTGTTATGATACCTGAATTTAATTCAAAAATTATAAAATACTCATGTCTTTTAGTATTTTTACAGTCTTGCGCATATTTTAATACTTTCTATAACGCAGAAGAGCATTATAATATTGCTGAAAAAGTAAGAATACAGAGCCTTGGAGACTCTTTACCGGCAAGAGCAATCCAAGAATATGGCAAGGCTATTGAAAAGTCAGATAAGGTATTAACTGATTATAGTGATAGTGATTATGTGGAAGATGCTATGTTACTAAAAGGAAAATCTCATTTTTTCCGAAGAGAATATGATAGCGCTAAAGAAGCATTTATTTCATTACAAGATTCTGAGGAATCATTCTTCATCAATGAGACAAAGTATTGGTTAGCATTATGTAAGTGGAAAGATTTGAAGTCTCAGCCAGCAATTAATGATCTCAAAAATTTGCTCTCTAATACTGATTCTGTTGAGCTAAAGTCTCGTATTTATTTAGTTTTGGGAGAAATTTATCTTGATAATGAAGACTCTGATAATGCATTTTATTTTCTAAATCTAGGAGCAGAAAATAGTAATGATCGTTTGACTAGAGAACAGATTTATTTTCAAATCGCAGAACTATCTTACAATAAACAAATGTATGAGCAAGCATTAGATAGCTATCAGAAAGTTCTTAATAATAGCATCTCAATAAATAGAATTCGTGAATCTAATTTAAAGATTATTCAGACATATCGCTTATTAGGACAGNTTGAGCAATCTAAAAGTAGGATTGAGAGATTGTTATTGGATGATGATTTTTCATCCATAAAAGCTGATTTAAGGTTGGAGTTAATGAAGATTGAATTGAACCAGGGGCGTATAGATTTTTCTATCGAAGGTTTAGATAGAATTGCACAAGACTATGTTAATACAAAAATTGCCATTGAGGCCTACTATATCCTTTCCACTTTATATCTGGAAAGTCCAAATTTAGATTTTGAAAAATCTAGTTTCTTTATGAATGAAGCAATGAAGCAAAATGCAAATTCTAGCCATAAGGTACTAATTTCAAATAAACGTAATGCCGTTGCTAAATTGATTGATCTAGATAAATTACTAAAAGATGAGAGCAGTAAAGATAAATCAGATATTTTATATGGATTAGGCGAGACATTAGCCTTTGATTTGGGAAATTTCAATGACTCTATCGAATATTTTCAAGAAATTGTAGATAACTTTAAAGACTCTTCTGTATTTCCATCAGCAACCTTTGCACTTTATTCCATATATCATATGAAAGATGATAGTCGTGCAACCAAATATAAAGATTCAATTTTAAGGACATATCCTGATTCAGATTTTACAAAGTTTATTATCAAGGATGAGAACTTAGGTAGTTCTCATAAGCCGTCAGATATGTTACTAGAAGCAGAAAGTTTATGGTCTAAAAATTCTGATAAATCCCTTGAAATATATAGAAATATTTTAAACATAGATTCCTCTACTGAGTCGTCTAATATAGCAGCATATTTCTTAGGATATTATTATGATTATGAATTATCAAATCCAGATAGTGCGATTGTTTACTATGAGTGGCTGGTAAATAAACATCCAAGTTCTAAGCAAGGCGAATTGGCCCAAAAAAGATTAGAGAGTCTGAGTGTTGAATAGATTAAGAGCAAAGCTATTATCACTAAGTTTTAAATCTATTCGTAGGCTAGTGATTGGTATTTTTGCGCGTTGGCCAAAAGATTTAGAAAGAGCAATTATAATAGGCGATACAGTAAATCATCTATTGATGATCTCTCCATTGCGATATTTTTTTAAGTTTAGAATTCCGAGCAGCATAGACACCAAATTATATGATTTATCTTTTCCTTCGCCATTAATAGCTGCATCTTTTAAAGATGACATGAGTTCCTTGATTCAGTGGCAATTAGTAGGTTTAGGTGGGATGACATATAAAACAGTTCTAAAAAGGCCGTCAGAGGGCAATCAAAGGCCTAGAATACAAGAAATTAAGTATGATGGAAGGTATGGTTTAATTAATTCGCTTGGACTTCCAACAAAAGGAGTTAAATATTTTATTGATAATTTTGAAAATAGAAAACTTTTATCATTTAATAGACCTATAGGTATTAGTATAGGCGGAAATAGTATAGAAGAGTATTTAGAAGTATTTAATATGATTAATTCTAGGGTACAAGACTCTTCTTTTGATCAGTTTTTTTACGAATTAAATATTAGCTGTCCAAACACAGAAGATGGAAAATGTTTAAGCGATGATATGGAACGACTTAGAATGCTGTTAGATAAGATGAGAAAATCTTGTTCGAATGTCATTGTTGTAAAAGTTTCTCCTGACAGTATGAAAGAAAATATGTTTAAGGTTTGTGAGACTCTGGTTAGTGTGGATAGATGTGCTATCAATTTAGGTAATACAAAATATATTACAGCAGAATCTGTAGGATTAGATAAAAAAACCTTCTCTAAAGATGGTGGTGGATTAAGTGGAGTAGGGCTATTTGATATGACATTAAGAAATGTTGAGTTAGTAGCATCTAATTTTGATATTCCCATTATTGCAACAGGAGGTATCTCAACTTATGAAGATGTGATATCAGTATTAGGTAAAGGCGCTACATTGGTCGGAATGGCTAGTCAGTTAGTGATAGATCCATTTCAAGTTCCTCAAATTAATAGTAAGTTGTCGAATGAAAATTAATACAATATTTATTTTAATTATGTGTTTTGTCGTTAGTTGTGGTCCAAGTATTGCCTATGGTGACTATGTGAATTCTAATGGTATGAGTCGCAAGCAAATTGAGGCTATAAAAAATCACCCTCGAGTACAGGTAGGTATTGCATCATATTATGGGAGTAAATTTCATAAAAAACGTACAGCAAATGGTGAAATTTTTAATATGTATAAAATTAGTGCGGCTCACAAAACATATCCTTTAGGTACAAAAGTTAAGGTTACCAATCTAGAAAATGGAAAATCTATTAAGCTGTTTATAAATGATAGAGGTCCTTTTGCTAAGAGTCGTATTCTAGATTTATCTTATAAGGCAGCTAGAAAATTAGATTTTGTAAATCAAGGAACTACAAAAGTCAGAATTGAAGTTATAAGACTTGGTGATAATAAATATCATAAATGAAAAATGTTCTATGTATCGTTAATCCTGTAAGTGGGTTAAAGAAATCACTTAAAGTATATTATGAAGTAAAAAGTGTTATTGAAAGTCATGGATTTACATCCCAATTATTAGAAACTGAATATGCTGGTCATGCAAAAAAAATCGTATCAGAATTAAAGCCAGATCAATTTAATCGTATCTTAATATTTGGTGGAGATGGGACAGTTAATGAAGTAGTGAATGGATTATATCAATCAGACTTATGTTCATTTTTTCCTATTGGTATTATTCCTACTGGATCAGGAAATTCTATTGTTCACGATATGGACTATCTAGACTACAATATTGCTATAAAGAGAGCTTTGTCTGATAATATTCGATTGATGGATGTAAATAAGGCTATTTTTGATAACGAAGTAAGGTTGAGCGTTAGCGTCATAGGATGGGGAATGTTTTCATTTGGTAATGTACTAGCGGATAAACTAAGATTTCTAGGTACAATCCGATATGATATAGCTTCTGTGATAAAGTTATTAGAGAAGACACTTTATAAGGCGTCAATTTCTATTGACGGTAAAGCGTCTGATATTTCATGCGCTTTCATGGTTGGATGCAACAGTGTTCATACAGGGAAAGGCATGAAAATAGCTCCTTCGGGAGGTTTTTATGATGAAATGATGGATATGGTAATTGTAAAAGATGATGTGAGCAGATTCCAACTAATTTCAATATTTAAGAAAGTTTATACCGGCGAACATGCTGACTTATCATATGTGCATATGAGTCAGATAAAATCATTTTCTATTGATGCATTAAAGGACTCATACTTCAATGTGGATGGAGAAATAATAAAAAGCAGAAAAGTATCTGCACAAATACTCCCAAAAACAATTAAGCTTTTGGTATAATTATAAACTTTGACTAGTTTCGTCTAATGAGCGCTTTAAAGTCAAGATTAGCTATAGGTTTAACGGGATTTCCTCTTGTTATTCTAGCAGTATTGAGTGGGGGGTGGATCTTCAATTCTCTTATAATATTAGCCGCATTAATTGCATTCAGAGAATTTCTATTACTCCAATCAAAAAATGACAATAAAATACTTTGGATAGTTTTTGGTTTTTTTTACGTCTTAGGAAGTCTTTTTTGTTTATTGGTATTGAGAGATATTGATACATTATTAGGTTCTTATTTCACGTTAATGTTGTTTGCGGGTGTATCGGTAAATGACTCTTTTTCTTATATTTTTGGTAAGTGGATTGGTGGTAAAAAAATTGCACCATCAATGAGTCCAAATAAGACATATGCTGGTCTAATCGGAGGATTATTCAGTACTATATTATTTATATTCTTATTTGATAAATTTGTGTTCAACCTAACATTTTTAGATAAATGCTTATTTATTATCATTATAAATATTATTGGATTTTTTGGTGATATTTTTGAGTCATCTTTAAAACGTAGAGTAAAAATAAAGGATTCTTCTCGTCTATTAATGGGTCATGGAGGAATGTTAGATCGATTAGACTCTTTAATATTGACAACTCCAGTAACATTGTTTTATGTTATTGCGTATTATTTATGAGTAAAAAAATTAAATCTATATTGGCAACAGATTGTGGAAGTACAACCACTAAAGCTATTCTAATTGAATGGAAAGAGGATCGCTATAGGTTGACTTTCAGAGGTGAAGCCCCTACAACCGTTGAAGCTCCTTTCGAAGATGTTACTAAGGGTGTATTGAATGCTGTGATGGAAGTAGAAGAGCTGTCTGGAAGAACTATTTTAGACGGAGATCAAATTATAACACCAGATAATGGGCAGTCGGGAGTAGATATCTATATTTCTACAAGCTCTGCTGGTGGTGGATTACAAATGATGGTAGCTGGTGTGGTAAAGTCCATGTCGGGAGAAAGCGCAGAAAGAGCTGCCTTAGGTGCAGGGTCAATTGTAATGGATGTTTTAGCATCAAACGATGGTAGATTGCCACATGAAAAAATTACACGCATAAGACAGTTAAGACCTGATATGATATTATTATCGGGTGGAACTGACGGCGGAACCACAACCCATGTAATGGAATTAGCTGAAATTTTAGCAGCTGCAAATCCACGACCTCGTCTAGGACAAAATTATAAACTACCAATTATTTATGCTGGAAATAATAAGGCACAAGAGTCTATCAAATCAACGCTCGGTGAAATTTCAGATCTAGATATTGTTGATAATATTAGACCAGTACTTGAGAGAGAAAATTTGGAGCCTTCACGTGATAAAATTCATGACTTATTTATGGAACATGTTATGGCGCAGGCACCTGGATATAAGAAGCTAATGTCTTGGACTGACGCTCCTATTATGCCGACACCTGGAGCAGTAGGTTTCTTAATTGAAATGATTGCAAAGAAAGAAGGTATTTCTGTTGTAGGAGTAGATATCGGTGGTGCAACAACAGATATTTTTTCTGTATTTGAAGANAAATTTAATCGTACGGTAAGTGCTAATCTTGGAATGAGTTATTCTATTTGTAATGTATTAGCTGAAGCAGGATTAGATAATGTATTAAGATGGGTTCCTTTTGATATTGATCGTAGCGAACTAACAAATCGTATCGGTAATAAGATGATACGTCCAACTACGGTGCCGCAATCATTAGAAGAATTAGTAATCGAACAAGCAATTGCTAGAGAAGCATTGAGATTGTCTTTTATTCAACATAAAGCGTTTGCTACTAGCCTTAAAGGGGTTCAATCAGAACGTACTATATCGGACGCATTTGAGCAGTCTTCTAGTGGTCAATCTTTAGTAAATATGATGGATTTAGATTTGTTGGTGGGATCGGGTGGTGTATTATCGCATGCTCCACGTCGTCAACAATCTGCCAGAATGCTTATCGACGCTTTCATGCCTGAGGGTATTACACAATTAGCGGTAGATTCTATTTTTATGATGCCTCAGTTAGGTGTGCTCGCAAATATTGATAAAGACGAATTAAAAGATGATGCAAGTCAAGCTGCCTTAGAGGTGTTTGATAATGATTGTTTAATTAGACTTGGAACATGTATTAGTCCAGTTGGAAAAGCAAAGCCCAAATCTAAAATGGCTGATGTAACAATGTCATTTAAAGATGGATCAACAAAAACAATTGAAATCACTGAAGGTTCACTTGAAATGCTTGAGGTTGCTTATGAGGAAGTAAAGATTCATATAGAGCCATCAAGGGGAGTAGATGTTGGTGCCGGAAAAGGAGAACCACTTGATTCTATCATATATGGAGGGGTAGTTGGTTTAATTTTTGATGGACGTAATAGACCAATTACATTATCGACTGATCCATCACAAAGAATTGATAGTTTATTGAATTGGTCTAGCGCAGTAGATGAATATCCTAAAGGAGATTTATTTTAAATGGCACATTCCTATACGCCCGGATTAAAAGTATTAAAAAAGACACTTTTTAGAAAAGAGCGCATTCTACCTCTAAAAGGTAAAGTCCATGTAAAGAAAGGCGATAAGTTATCTCCTGATACTATCGTTGCTTCTACTAATCTTCCTGGTAATGTTCAAATGTTAAAAGTAAATAATATCTTAAATATTGAACCTAGGGATGTAGTTGATTGTTTAGTAGTCAAAGAAGGCGATAGCGTTAAAAAAGGCGATATGATTGCTGAAACAGCAGGAATCTTTGGTATGTTTAAATCTTCCGTTGATTGTCCTGTAGATGGAACGATTGAGTCTATATCTGAAAGCACAGGACGTGTTATAGTAAGAGAGGTTCCTATACCAGTAGAAGTAGATGCCTATGTGAGCGGTACAGTAGACGAAGTAATTGAAAATGAAGGAATTATCTTAAAGTGTGATGCAGCATTTATTCAAGGTATTTTTGGAATTGCAGGTGAAAAAAGAGGAGAGTTGGTATTGGTATCTAATAGTTCTTCCGATGAGTTAACATCCGATCAAATCACAAAAGAAATGGCGGGAAAAATTTTAATAGGCGGATCATTTCTAAGTCTTGATGCTTATAAAAAAGCAATGAGTTGTAATGTTGCTGCAGTGGTGGTAGGTGGATTTAATTATTATGATTTAAAAGCAGTATTAGGATATGATTTAGGCGTAGCAATTACAGGGACAGAACAGTTGCCTACAGCATTAATTATTACAGAAGGATATGGATCTATTCCAATGAGTGATGCTACATTTGATTTGTTAAAAAGTAATCATGGAAATGAAGCGTCAGTCAATGGTGCAACACAAATAAGAGCAGGTGTAATTCGTCCTGAGATTGTAATTCCTATGATCAGTGAGTCTGAATCAGAAGATTCTTTATCTAAAGAGCCGGAAGGCATTCAAGAAGGTAGTACGGTTAGAGTGATTCGTTCACCAAATTTTGGAAAAATTGGAACGGTAACTTCTTTACCGTCAGAATTAAAGAAGATGGAGTCAGAAACTATGGTAAGAGTAGCTGAAATTTCCATAGATGGAGTAGATACTCTCATACCAAGAGCAAACCTTGAAATGGTTGAATTGCAGTGAGTTATATATTAACTATTGACGACAAGAAATTTTTATCAAAGCTTGCTAATAAGATAGCAGAGCTAAAATTAATAACCCCTTCAATCTTTTTTTTAGAGATGGTAAAGCCTCTAAATTTTATTGGAAGCCAGACAATGGTATTTTTTGGGCCAATAATTAGTGCATTTGTCAAAGCAGATGGTTATTATAGAGCTGCTGAATTATTTGAACAGCATTCTAGTGTAGAATTTTTAATTTGTGAATTAGAGCGATTAGGCAAAAATGGATAACAAGCAAATACAAACATACTCTTTAGGATTTTTAGGTATAACCCTATTTACCTTTGCTTTGACACAGCTTCCAGATTCTATTCATATTTTTCAATCAGATAGAGCAGTAATGTTTGCTCTCTTGCTTATCATTATAATGGTAATGCTAAACGAAGTAAAGCAAGCTCGAATTTCTTCTGATTCAATTTTTTTACGTACCATTCCAGGACTAAAAGCAGTGGAAGAAGCTGTTGGTCGTTCTACTGAAATGGGTCGACCTATTCTTTATGTTCCAGGTATTATGGATATGAATGAGGTTGAAACTGTTGCTGGTGTAATTATTTTAGGCCATGTAGCTCAAATGACTGCACAATATGAAACAAGTTTAGATGTTCCTGTTGCAAGGTCTATTGTAATGCAAGCTGCTAGAGAGTCTTGTAAAGAGGCTTATTTAACACAAGGACGTCCAGAAATGTTTAACGAAGATATGGTNCACTATATTACAGATGATCAGTTTGCTTATGCGGCAGGGGTAAATGGAATAATGCAAAGAGATAAGCCAGCTGCATGTATGTATATGGGTAAATTTTATGCAGAGTCATTACTTTTTGCAGAAACTGGTAATAGTATTGGCGCGATTCAGATTGCAGGTACTGCATCTCAAGCGCAGATTCCTTTCTTTGTAACTGCTTGTGACTATACATTGATGGGTGAAGAGTATTTTGCAGCAAGTGCATATCTTTCAAGAAAGCCTGAACTAATTGCTGGTGTAAAAACACAAGATATGGTNAAACTTATGCTGATTAGTTTTATTGGAGTTGCTTTATTATCACGCGCTTTATCTGACTTAGGATTAACTAGTTTTAATCTTCTAACATGGTTGGGTTTATAAGATGTTTTTAAAAAGATATATCCCAATCGGAATCGTTGCATTCTTTGGATCTTTAACTTTATTTGGATGGTTTATTGATAACAAGTCAGTTGAGGCGTTCATCAATGACGATGCAACTCAATGGTATGATATTATTGCAAGTTTTGCAATTTTCCTCGGAGCATTAAATCTATTAAAATTACAATTTTTAAAAGTAATAAAAAGACAGCAAGGATGGCAGTACAGTGTTGTTGCTATTACATCATTCTTTTTTGCCTTTACAATCGGTTTCTTCATGAAGGGAGCCTTCTTTGTAGGCGAAGATGTATACTTTACGCAAAAGGCAGCTGAGCAAGCTGTTTTAGTATCTGGATCTTCAGAATCTGTGATACCAGTTGAATGGGGAGCACATATTTCTGCGGAAGGCGGCCTATTTAAATGGATGTTTGATAGTATTTTTACGCCCTTATCTGCAACTATGTTTGCATTGCTTGCATTCTATGTCGCTTCAGCTTCGTATCGTGCATTTAGAGCAAGAAATTTTGAAGCTACATTATTATTATTAGCTGGTATTATTATTATGTTAGGTAGAGTACCTGTAGGTAGCTTAATTACACCTTGGATGGTAATGTATCTACTGGTATTTGTTGGAACAATTTTTATGAGCACTTACTTTAGAGATCGCAANCTTATTTTTGGTTCATTTGTTTTAGGCCTATTAGGTGTTACTGCATTAGGTATCAATATGGATTGGAATCCAACTCAACCTGCAATATTCTTCTTGCCATCATTACAAGAATGGATTTATACAGTTCCAAATTTAGCTGGAGCAAGAGCGATTATGATTGGTATTGGTTTAGGAATCATTGTAACTAGTCTGCGCTATATATTTGGATTAGAAAAATCATATATAGGTGANCAATAATGAAATTTTTAGAAGATATGATATTAAAATTTGGTTCTGTCGATAGAAGATTTATCTTCCTATTAATNGGTTTAGCAGTATTTATACCGCTTTTACGCCCAATAGATTTACCGATTAGAACGACTCCAACTACTGAAAAAGTCTATAATGCAATTGATGCAATTCCTGCAAATTCAAAAGTATTGATGTCATTTGATTATGGTCCAAGTACTAAACCTGAGATTCATCCAATGACATTGGGAGTTATGAGACAGCTTTTACGCAAAGATCATCAGATATATATTACTTGTTTATGGCCTGATGGCTTATATATGGCCCTTGATGCATTAGATGAGATTAATAAAGAATTTGATCTGGTAGAATATGAAGATTATGTATTGTTAGGTTTTAGACCAGGAAATGAGGCAATTGTTAAGGGTCTTGCTAGTGATTTACGTAAAGTCTATACCGTAGATTCTAAAGGAACAATGCTTGCAGATATACCTATGATGGATGGTGTAAATAATTTAAATGATTTTCAATTTATTTTTACTGGTTCTGCTGGATATCCAGGTACTTTTGAATGGGTTCAATATGGCGGAGATCCAACTGGTGTCCCACTATCATCTGGAACAACATCAATTCAAGTAAACGAAGTGATGCCTTATGTTCAGAGTGGACAAGTAAGAGGAATTCTTGCTGGAATGCCAGGAGCAGCAGAATATGAAAAATTGATTGGTACGCCAGGGATTGCAATTCAAGGAATGGCTGCACAATCATTTGCACATTTGGTAATTGTATTATTTATTGTTCTAGGTAATTTAGCATATTTTATAACAGAGAGAAGAGAGAGGAAATATTAATATGGCATTTTCTACAATTCTCGGTGCATGGATTGCAGCATTTTTGACATTAGGTATTTTATCTTATTTATACAGAGATAATCCTTTTTATAAGATTGCAGAGCATGTTTTTGTTGGTGTTTCAGCAGCTTATTGGGCAGCTACTTTTTATTGGACACAAATTTATCCGAATCTATTTGGAAGGCTATTTCCAAAGGATGGCCCTTTGGCGTTTATCGCTGAAGTTGATTTTAATCATGAATTTAATGTGCTTTATTTCTTCCCTTTATTATTAGGTATAATGATGTTGCTTAGTATTTTTAAGCAGTTTAGTTGGATGGCAAGATGGGGTATTGCTTATACAGTAGGGATTGCAGCTGGGTTGAAAGCATATGGTTATTTGAGCTCTAATGTATTGAGTCAAATAAGTGCAAGTGCTGTAGATATATTTAGCGGTTCTTTGCCATTTTTTAGTATGTCGGGAGATAGTGTATTTAACAATATTGTTATCTTAATAGGTACAATTAGTGCATTGATGTATTTTTATTTCTCAAAAGAACAAACAGGTTCTTATGGAAAATTTACTCGATTAGGAATTTATTTCTTAATGATCAGTTTTGGAGCATCATTTGGTTTTGCAGTTATGGGACGTATTTCACTATTAATTGGGCGTTTTAACGATCTAATTCTATTTTCTTCCTCTGACTATAACTACGGAACGTTCTGGATGATGTTATTTGTTGTTGTTGTACTAGGTTTTTGGTCATTCCAAAATCCTGAAAAAAAGGAAGGTTAATAAATGAATAAAGCGGATATTAGGAAAGTAATTTCCCAAAGTATTCTTGCAGATGGAATGTCTCCAATTATCGATTTAGAAAAATCTCATGGATCTTGGTTGGTTGATAAGGTTAGCGGTAAAGAGTATTTAGATTTATTTTCTATGTTTGCATCCTTATCTGTTGGATATAATCATCCTTATGTTTTAGAGCAATCCGAACGATTACGTCTTGCTGCAATTAACAAACCAACAAACTCAGATGTTTATTCTCAAGAGATGGCAGAATTCATGCAAACCTTCAAGCGCGTAGCTCAACCAGATTATTTGCCACATACCTTCTTTATAGAAGGTGGTGGTCTAGCAGTTGAAAATGCTTTAAAAGTTGCATTTGATTGGAAGCGTAGAAAAAATTTAGCTAAAGGAAGTAGTGCTAAAGGAGAGAAGGTTCTTCATTTTAAACAATGTTTTCATGGACGAACAGGATATACCATGTCTCTAACTGATTCTCCAGATAAAAGAAAAACAATGTACTTTCCAAAATTTGACTGGCCTAGGGTCAGTAATCCTAAAATTACATTTCCTTTAAAAGACAATTTAGAGCATGTTCAAGCACTGGAGAAGCAATCATTACATGAAATCAAAGAAGCAATTGCTGCAAATCCAGATAATATTTCTTCTATTATTTTAGAGCCTATACAGGGTGAAGGTGGAGACAATCATTTCAGATGCGAGTTTATGCAAGCATTGAGAGAGATTGCCAACGAAAATGATATTATGCTTATCTACGATGAAGTACAAACCGGTATTGGAATTACGGGAAAGATGTGGGCACACCAACATTTCTCATCAGGAAACTGTGAGTCTGATTGTAATTGCGGAGATGGATTGTCAGCCAAGCCTGATATTATTTCATTCGGTAAAAAAACACAGGTTTGTGGTATTGCTGCCAGCACTCGCGTAGATGAAGTAGAAGGTAATGTGTTTCAAGAATCAAGTCGTATTAATTCTACATGGGGTGGAAGTTTAGTTGATATGGTGAGATTAACTATTTATCTAGAATTGATTGAAAGAGATAATTTAGTAGATCAAGCAGCTAAAAACGGACAATACCTTTTAAACAGCATTGAAGGGCTTCAAAATAAATATCCTGGCCTTGTATCAAATACAAGAGGAAAGGGGCTGTATTGCGCCTTTGATTTGCCTTCAAGCGATCAAAGAGACAAGTTATCAGAGCTTCTTATGGATGAAGGTTCAATTTTGTTGGGTTCTGGAAATTATTCAATACGTTTTAGACCGCATTTAAATGTTACAACTGAAGATATTGATTTTGGAATAGACTGTTTTAAGCGCGCATTAAATAAGTTGGCATAATGTCCGATAAGGGCAAATTATTTGTCGTTGCTACACCAATTGGCAATTTACAAGATTTTACATTCCGAGCGGTAGAAACTCTAAAGAATGTTCATTGTATCTTTGCAGAAGATACACGAACCTCAAAAAAGCTAATCAATCATTATGATATTGATACAAAACTATATAGTTATCATGATCATAGTAGCGATAAGGAAATTGCTCGCGTACTAGATATTCTAAATGACCATAAAGATGTCGCATTAATTTCTGATGCTGGCACACCAACTATTAGTGATCCTGGATATAGTTTAATTCGAGAATGTATTAGTGAGAATATTGATATTGTTCCAATCCCTGGAGCATCTGCCTTAACTACCGCTATTAGTGCATCAGGATTACCATCAGACGCTTTTACATTTATGGGATTTTTACCAACAAAAAAAGGAAGACAAAAGAAAATTTCTTCACTAGAGCATTTAGATACGACGATAGTATTATTTGAAAGTCCTCATCGACTAATAAAGACATTGAGTCAGCTAAAAGAATCTTTGGGTGAAAGACCTGTTGTTGTTGCCAGAGAATTAACAAAGTTGTATGAAGAAATTATTAGAGGTAATTTTAGCAGTGCAATAGAATTTTTTGAATCAAAAAAAGTTAAAGGTGAACTAGTAATTATTATTGGAAAAAATCATGACAAAGTCTATTTCTAGCGGAAAATTTATAACATTCGAAGGCGTTGATGGGTGTGGAAAGTCTACACAGGCTGAAAAATTAGTTGAAAAACTTTTTGAAGCTAAAATATCAGCAGTAACGGTTAGAGAGCCGGGGGGAGATCCTATATCTGAATCTATCCGAAAACTACTATTACATGCCGAAGAATCCATGTCAGATCGCGCTGAAGCATTATTGATGATTGCTAGTCGAGCACAACTTACTGATAAGGTAATTTTACCTCATATTATTAATGGAAAATGGGTAGTCGCTGATCGATATGCTGATTCTACATTAGCTTATCAAGGTGGTGGTAGAGGTTTGAGCGTTAAAGCTTTAGAAGAAATTAATAGTTTTGGAACATATACACTGAAACCTGATATTACATTCTTTATTGATATTCCTATAGAAAAGGCAGACAAAAGAATGTCTGTTTCAAGAGATAGAATTGAAAAAGAAGGATCTAATTTTCAACAAAGAGTACGTGATCAGTATTTAGCTATGAATGTTAAGGAGCCAGAAAGAGTAATTTTAATTAATGGGGAACAATCTATCGATAAAGTTTTTGAACAGATATGGAGTATAATGCAGGAAAAATTTAATTTATGAAATATTTAAAAAAAGCATCGATTATTTTTGCAGTTATTGCAGTATGTTTTTTTGGTGTGTTACGTAGTCAACAGCTTGATGTTTATCGTGATATAGCAAGGTCTCAGCAACAGATTATGACAGTATATAAATATTTATTAACAGAATATGTTCATGAGCTTGATGTAGAAAAATTAACTTCTAGAATTATCAAATCTATGCTGGAAAATTTTGATCCATATACTGAATACTATGAAGCAAAAGATTTAGAAGATTTAGCCATTAAGACTGATGGTGAATTTAGTGGAGTAGGTCTTCAGATATATATGTATGAAGATCAGTTGACGGTTGTAAGTCCTATCGAAGGATCTCCAGCATCGCGTGCTGGTATTTTTACCGGCGATGAAATTATGAATATTGATGGAGAGACTACCAAAGGTTTAGAGCTAAAAGAAGCTACTAATAAAATTAGAGGTGATAGAGGAACTGATGTTGTTCTAACAGTTAAAAAGCCAATTACAGGTGAAACAGAAGACTATGTGATAACTCGTGATACTATTACTATAAAAGATATCCCATATTACGGTATGGCAAGTCCTGAAGTTGGTTATCTTAGAATTACAAATTTTTCAAATAATACTCCAGGTGAAACGAGAGAAGCTTTAATGTCTTTAATGGATAAAGGTGCTGATAATATTATTATTGATTTGAGAGATAATCCAGGAGGTTTATTGTCATCTTCATTAGATATTTTAGATTTAATCCTACCAAGAGATTTAGAGATGGTTTCAACAAAAGGTAGAAAAGGTAGAAGTTTAAAAAATTATAAATCATTAAATGGTTCATTTTTACCAAGTTCAGTAGATATAGCAGTATTAATTAACGGTGGTAGNGCCTCAGCAAGCGAGATTGTTGCTGGAGTGTTACAAGATCATGATAGAGCTGTTGTATTAGGANATCAATCTTTTGGAAAAGGATTAGTCCAAACTGTAATAGGGATTAATCAAGATACTGCTTTAAAAATTACTAATTCTAAATATTATATCCCAAGCGGACGTTCAATCCAAAAAAGAAAATTTATAGATGAAGAATTAATGGCAAATACTGATTCATCTGCAGATTCACTGTATCAGACAAAGGCCGGAAGAACGGTACTGGGCGGAGGAGGTATCTCACCAGATATNGTTGTAAAAGATGAAGGATCTTATCCTTTGGCAGCTTCTATTCTAAGAAATGGAGGCTACTTTAGATTTGTACAACAATCTAGCGATCAATATACATCAATTGATGAAGTCCTATNGGATAAAAATCTGATGAAAAATTTTCATACTTTTATTAAGGATAGTGATATTAAAGGTTATGTTGATGGNCAAGAAGACTTAGATAAGGCAAAAGAAAAATTATCAAAAGAAGATAAAGAAAATATTTTCTTAAAAAATGCTTTCAGTGTTATAGAAAGACAGATCGATAAAAATCAATCAGAGATGTTTGAGGATGAAAATGATGTAATTAGAAGGATGATTTTAGGTGAATTTGCTTTCTACTATAATGGAAATGATGGAAAATATGAATTATATCTCAAAGAAGATAAAGTGGTTATTAAAGCCTTAGAAGTTTTAATGGATGATTCTATTTATTCATCACTCTTAACAGTGCCTGACCCTAATCAGGTTGCAACAATCAAAAACTAGTTATCTATGNCATCTAAAATGCATGCAGGTTTTACTGTAAGTTCTTTTTTTAAAGATAATAATATTGATACTGTTTTTACTCTATGNGGAGGACATATTTCACCAATTCTCGTTGGATGCGAATCAGAAGGAATTAATATTGTGGAAGTTCGCGATGAAGTTTCAGCGGTATTTGCAGCTGATGCCATATCAAGATTAAAAGATAGTATAGGAGTTGCCATAGTTACCGCTGGACCNGGAGTAACTAATACTATTACTGCAATTAAAAANGCCCAACTAGCACAGTCGCCATTAATATTAATTGGTGGAGCAGCAGCGACNCTTTTACGCGGAAAAGGATCTTTGCAAGATATTGACCANATGGCGCTAATAAAGCCTCATGTGAAATCAGCTGTAAGTGTTAGTAAGACGCGCGACATAGTGCCATCACTTACCAATGCTTTAAATATAGCAGTATCAGGGGTTCCTGGACCAGTATTTGTAGAACTACCTATTGATTTACTATANCCAGAAGAGAGTATTCGGGAGCAACATGCAAACCAAATTCCATCTAATGGGATTTTAGGTAAAGCAATGACATGGTATGTCAATCGACATCTAACGAATATGTTTTCTGACAAAAAGTCATCGATAAAAATTAGAAAAAAAACAAGGTTACTTGGAAGGCAGAGAGATATAGANAATGCAGCTTTAGCAATTGTAGCTGCTAAGAAACCTGTCATATTACTTGGAAATCAAGTCACGCAAAATAAAGAGGCTTTACCGCAATTTATTAAGAGTTTAAACAAGCTTTCTATTCCTACTTATACATCAGGTATGTCTCGAGGATGCTTTGGTGAAAATGATATATTTTTTATGCGACATAATCGTAAACATGCTTTGAAGAATGCTGATATTGTAGTAACGGTAGGTGTGCCATTAGATTTCCGATTAGGATATGGATTTTCTATCAATCCAAATGCAAAGATTATCGCAATTAATAAAAGTAAAACAGATATGAAAAAAAATAGAAAGCCCTTCATCGGCATTCAGGGAGATCCAACCCGAGCCATTTGTGAAATTGCTAAAGTTGTTAATCCTCCACAATGCGAAGAATGGATAAAAGAGTTAAATATTCTTGAACAAAATCGAGATAATGAAATTATACAGCAATCTGAAGTGAAAACTGATTTTGTTAATCCTATTAAGTTATGTACTACGATTAACAATCTTTTAGATGATGATAGTATTTTAATCGCAGATGGGGGAGACTTTGTGGGAACAGCAGCATACACTGTTCGTCCTAGAGGACCGTTAAGTTGGTTAGATCCAGGTCCATTTGGAACGCTAGGCGTTGGAGGTGGATTTGCTTTGGGAGCAAAAAGTGCATATAAAAATAAAGAAGTTTGGATTATTTATGGAGATGGAGCATGCGCCTTTAGTTTAGCTGAATTTGATACATTTGTTCGTCATAAGTTACCGGTTATTGCTATTGTAGGAAATGATGCTTCTTGGCAACAAATTGCTCGAGAACAAGTTGATATGCTTGGAAGTCCTATAGGAACTAATCTTGCGAATACCGCTTATCATCAGGTAGCAATTGGATATGGTGGAAAAGGGTATGCTATCGATGATCCAAGTGAATTAGAGAGTGTATTATTACAAGCAAAAGAAGATGTGAAAAATGGACATCCAGTACTAGTGAATGTTCGTATAGGAAAAACAGATTTTCGAAAAGGATCTATATCTGTATGATAAATAAAATTAAATTTTTAACTATTATATTAATGTCATGTTTTTATATGAATGTAGGCGTAAAGCATTTTATTGAGCCGGAATGGTTTTTGCAGATTATGCCACCAATTTTCCATTTCATTTAGCATCAGTTTATATTAGTGGATTTTTCGAGGTTTCATTCGGTTTCTTACTTCTGATACCTAAAACACGATATTATGCTGCCTGGGGCCTTATTTTGCTCTTAATTGCAGTATTCCCAGCTAACATATACCTTGCATTGACTAATGGAGATGCAATGGGAACTACAGCAGCAGTTGCATGGGGAAGACTTCCATTCCAATTCCTATTTATTGGATTGGCATATTGGCATTCAAAAGATGTTTGAAAAAACATTAAATAAGGTCATGCATTTTTTCGCTTGGCTTATAATTAATTCAAAAAATAAATAAAGGAGCTTCTAATGCTTAAAAAGATATTATTATCATTTTTAATGACGGGATTCATATTTGCAAATACCCCTAAGGTTATACTGATTACTGGAACTGCATATGGAATCGGTAGATCTACCGCTGAATATTTATTAGATAAAGGTCATATTGTATATGGTGGAGATATTTTAGTAGATGAAAATCTCTATTTAAATGATATTGGTGGCATAGCACTTGAGATGGATGTTACAAATCAGGAACATGTTGACAATGCTATTGCAAGAATAATTGCGGAACAGGGCAGAATAGATGTACTAGTGAACAATGCTGGAATTGCTGTAGGCAGTGCTATTGAAGATGTATCAATGGAGGATGCGATGTATCAGTTTGAAGTAAATTTATTTGGTATTGGTAGAACTGTTAAAGCAGTGTTGCCGCACATGCGAGCTCAAGGAAGTGGAACTATTATCAATATTTCTTCAGTATTAGGTAAAGCATATAATCCTCTTTATGGATGGTATGTTGCATCCAAACATGCTCTTGAAGGTTGGTCTGATGTACTTAGATTGGAAGTGAAACAATTTGGAATAGATGTNGTAATCATTGAGCCAGGCATGATCAAAACAAACATCGGTAATTATTCAGCAAAATATTTTAAAAAATATAGTAAAAACTCGGAGTATAAAAATTTCTATGGCTCTCCAGATGATTCAGATGAAAGTAGCTTTGACGATTATTCTGATCCAATAGTAATAGCGAAAGTCATTGAAAAAGCAATAAGTGCTAAAAATCCTAAAACAAGGTATTCAGCTGGTGCATATAGCTGGATACTTTTAACAATGAGAAGTATATTATCNGATAAATGGTTTGACAAGTTGATTGTAAAAGTTACAGGTTAAGCTATAGTTTGAAAATTGGGGCGATTAGCTCAGTTGGTTAGAGCATCTGCTCGACATGTAGAGGGTCGGGAGTTCGAATCTCTCATCGCCCACAACTTATGAAAAAAATACTAATATCATTATTGGTTCTTATTATTCTCAACTGCAGTGGTAGCAATGCTATAAGTAATGCAATTGATGAACTTCAATGTGAGTGCGACACTGTAGAGTCTGCAAGTAGTTATTCGAATGACTATNAATGGAAAGAATTATCTAGAGTAGCAACCTATGAAAATGATATTTTAGCTTCCTGTATAGATGTTACACTTACTGAATGGACAACTAAAGATGACGAAGATAGAGATATTTTTAGAAAGATTGTCATCGACTGTTCAATTAATTAATAGTATTAAACTTTAATACTAATTTGATTATTTAAAATTCTTTGTTAAGATTTAGAACAATTAATGGGGACAAATGTTAAATAAAATAAATATCTTAGCTGACAAATTAATATCAATTCTTGATACAGTTTTTGGAGGTATTCTTGCTGTATTTTTCACTCTCATTATTGTATATATGCTATTAAATGGAGGTGTTAGCTAATGAATGATCTGATNGCTAGATTCGTCAGTTTTTGTCTTGATACAAAATTTGTTATCCTCCTAATTATTATAGCATTTATCTTAAAAGTAACGAGTATTATTTAAAAATTAATTAAGGGGTAAAAAAAATGAATTCAAATACATGGTATTTAATGATGATAATTTCAATATTGATGGCAGTGCTATTATTTTTAAATATTGCTGGATATGAAAATTCTGCTGATGCACGTCAGGTCGGAGTTTTTGTTGGTCTATGGGCACCAACATTTGGTATACTAGGTGTTAGATCTCAGTTAAATGAGAAATCATGATTACTTGGGGTCCATTTACAATGCAACATCCAATAGAGATACCTATGCTATTTCTATGCATTCTATTTGTCGTATTTATGGCATTTAATATTGCGATGGATGACTAGACAGTTTTTCTTCATCTTAAATTTTCAGAATTATTCTTGCTATAGCTGAGTAATAATCTATAGATTGTGTTCAGGTAGCCAACTAATAATTAATAAACTAAGGAGATATATTTTATGTATCTAAAGCAACTAGATAATAAGCTCGATGAATTCCATCTACTAAAGCACCCATTTTATATAGCCTGGAATAACGGAGAATTAACACAAGAAATTTTACAAGATTATGCGGAGCAGTATTATCAGCATATCAAAGCATTTCCACGCTATATCAGTGCAACACATTCACTGTGTGAAGACATTGAGCAGCGTAAAATCTTATTAGACAATTTGAGTGATGAAGAAGATTTTGAGAAAGATCATCCAATGCTATGGAAACAATTTGCTCTAGAAGTAGGAGCGAGCGCATCTGAGCTTGAAACAATTAAACAAGCAGGATATACAGAAGATATGATTGCAAACTTCTTTAGGCTTGCTAGATCTAGTTATGCAGAAGGATTAGGTGCTTTATATGCTTATGAGCGTCAAGTGCCAGAGATTGCAGATACTAAGATTAAAGGATTGATAGATCACTATGATGTTTCATCTGATAAAGGATTAGAGTATTTCGTAGTACATAAAGATGCTGATGTAGAGCATCGTGAGCAAAGTGCTATGCTAATGAATCAACTATCCGATGATGACAGAAAGCTCGCAGAAGAGGCCGGAATGTCTACAGCGCATGTGTTATGGGGATTTTTATCAGGTCTTTGTGATAAATATAATATTCCAAACGAAAGGAACTAACTATGAGATATTTATTAGCATTTTTATTTATGATTTCATCAACAGTAATCGCACAAGAAGTTGAACAGGCAGCTTCCTCAAAATCTGGATGGGGAGTCTATGGTGGATATCAGTCCATGCAAATTTCAGGTATAGAAGACGATGCGTCTGATGAAGAGCTTGAAATGTTTGAAACGGATAGGTTGGGATCATTTTATATTGGAATATGGAAAAATACGGACTGGAAAATTGGTTCGTTGCCAATAACTGTTGGTGCCGAATTAGGACATCGAGGAACTAAAACCACAGCTAATCTTGAATTTCCAGATGAAGAAGGGGAGTCTATGAATGTAGATCTTTCAGTTGATATACTAATCACCTATCTTGATTTATGGGCATCAGCAAATTATGCTATGTCAGATAAGTTTAATTTGTGGATTGGTCCTATGTTTGGAATTCATCTAGACGATAAAATCAAAATTATGGGTATTGATATTACTCAGGGTGAAGGAGCTGATTTTGACTCTATTATTGGAAATGATTTTGGAATTATTCTTGGTGCTGGCTACTCAATTAGTGAAAACATTAGCATGAACGCTGGCTTATATCATGGATTAAAAGATCATGATGGAGGAAAGTTCAATAACTTATTCATAGATCTCGGCTATAGTTTCTAAGTAGGACTATTTTAAGGCAGAAGAAACTTGATTTGCTTTTTTTATTATTGAATTCCAATCTATAGTAGACGAGAGGTCTACACCTTTTGTTTTTGCAAGAAAAACACACCACACCTTTATAAATTCTGCTGAAGGATAAAGATATTTTATTCTCTTATCGTCTTGATCGTGTTGTAGGTATAAATATCCTCGTTTTTTTCCTAAAGCAACATAATTAACAAAAGATGACTTTGATCCATACATTGGACTTAGCTGGTTGTAAAGTTTTGATGGAGTTATTTTCTGTTCAGACAAATAGTGAGACATAATGAATGTCGTTGCAATTCTTGATGTGATAGTACCTAAAAAAAATTTTATAAGATGAGATTTTTCCTTATCATTGAAGCTTTGAGTCATAGCTTCAAATACATTTGATGCTTGTTCTGCGAAATCTTTTTTCGTCTTAAGTGCCAAATTTGCCTCCTGAGCGCATTAACCATAATCACAAAATTAATATTATCTAATTGATATTAGCTGTGATTAATAATCTAGTATTATAAATTATTATTGTAAAGCTTACTTTACCTATTATTGATTTAAAATCACTATACTGAAATTTAATACTAGATTTTCATTTATTTGAAATGAGGACAAATTGTATTATACTTATCTCAATTATTATGCATATTGACGATATAAAAAAGACAATTACTATAGTTAAAGACTATCCTATCGAAGGGATAGTATTTAAAGATATCACAACGTTATTAGAAGATCCTACGGCATTTAAAGCTACAGTAGATCTTATGCTTGAGAGGATTGCTCATTTAGAATTTGACAAAGTAGTTGGCGTAGAATCTAGAGGTTTCTTCTGGTCAGCACCAATCGCCTATGCACTATCTAAGTCATTTGTTTTAGCGAGAAAGCCGGGTAAGCTCCCTAGAGAAGCTGCAGAGAAGCATTTCACATTAGAATATGGAACAAATAGTGTTCATATTCATAAAGATGCAATTAGTCCAGGAGATAAGATTCTAGTAGTAGATGATTTGATTGCTACCGGTGGTACCGCAACTGCAACCGCTGATTTGTGTAAAGAATTAGGTGCAACTGATATCCATACGTTATGTTTGATTGATCTNCCACATTTAGGTGGATCTAAAAAACTTGCAGAGAAGTATGGCGAAGTGATTACGTTAATTGATTACTAGTTAATCTTTTTCAAACATAGTAGAAAACTGGATAAATTTTAAATAATTTCCAGACACACTCAATTTTCCGGAAGTTATTGCGCTTTTAGCATCTGTAATTCCCATAATAAGACCTTTCCATGTTGATGTTTCAACAGTAACAATGATTTCAGCATTCTCTGGTATATAATGAACAATTTCAGCGATATTGTTGCGAATTATGATACCAAATTTTTCACCAGTATCGCTCATATTAAATCCAACGGTTATAAATTTATTATTAGCTTTCACGGGATTTAATCTTGGTGGCATTGCTTCAAAAATAGTCTCTATAGGAATTTGACGGATTTGATCTTCTGTTAGACTGAAAGTTAAATCAGGTATAATTCGTTCATTAATTTCATAAGCTTCTGATAGATAATAATTTCTTGCAATAGGGTTAGTTTCTTCCTTCGAAAGCTCTTCAAGAGATAATGAATAAAGGTTTCTAATTTCATCATCGTTTGGAAAATTAATTGTTCCAATTTGACATAATTCTGCAGCCCATTGAAATTCTTTATTTTCCAATGCTTCATTGATTAGTGTTAATAAGTTATCTTTACTTCCAATGATTTTAAAAATATTTTTGCTACGTACTTTTGTAGATAGAGGTTCTAAATTTACTGCTTTACCGTCGAAGAATCCTAAGTATCCGTTATATACATTTCGAATACTCCAAGAAACTTTACCATACTGCTCACGTAAATCAAAATTCTCCTTAAAGAATTTTGGATATTCAAATTCTTCTACAAGTTCATCTGGTGTTTTGCCTTTATTTGCTCCTCGTATAGCATAATCATGAACATATTGAATTGCATCACGATAAATAGTTAAGCGATCCTGTACNTCCTTTTTATTGGAAAGAAAAGGTCCATGCGAACTGACAAGATATGTTGGATTATATGCACGCATTTCATCAACAGATTTATACCACTTATAAGTATCGCGATATGATGTTCCTCTTATTGTATAAAGATTCGGAAAGCGCATGTAATAATTATCACCTGAGAAGACAATTTCTTTGTCTTTGTAATAGATAATAATTTGATCATCAGTTTCACCTGGAGAGTGAACTACTTCTAGCGTAACTCCAGCAATGGTAAGTATATTTTTTTTGCCTTCCAATAAAACCGTAGGGTATACTACGGGAGGTTGTTTGAAGTCAAAATCAAGAGTAAAGCCTAAGCCGTGTCCTCGTTGTAGTTCTTTAGGCAGGAAGAAGCCAAATTGTTTCATTCCTCTTTTTGTTAATATAGGTTTTAATAAATTGTTTTGATCATAAAAGCCTTTTTGGAAGGTTTCATGAGCATATATTTCTGTATTTTTATCAACAAAAGGAAAAGCTCCTCTCCAATGATCTACATGAGAATGGGTATAAAAAATAGCTTCAATTGGTTGATCAGAAATTTCTTCGAATCGTTCTCGAATTTCTGCTGCCAATACATCACTTTCAGTAACA
>JGI26060J43896_10000106_pt1 | contig 26860 bp, 21 predicted proteins | sample MarorgKNORR_S2LV_6_FD_43896 | JGI IMG/M metagenome (IMG submission 43896) | reverse complement strand
GCAAAGTGAGCTTGTTTCAGATATTGTCTGGTCAATGTGGAAAGACATACTTCAGGAAAAAGGTAAGGCTGAAGCCTCACTAATCAATAGTAAGCTTCCTTACACTATTATTAGAACAGGCATCGTTGTTTATGATGATACGCCTGCCACGGGCAATGCAGAACTATTAGAAGATGACACTATTGTTGGAATCATTACAAGAAAAGACCTGGCACAACTGACTGGTGAATGTGTTTTAAATGGGTTATGTATCAATAAGATATATCATGCATTTGATGCCTCTTTAGGTAATGCAATAGAATAACTACAGCAATGAAAAGAAGAGAACTATTAAAAGCCACAGTCTTAGGATCCAGTGCTGCACTTGCTGTAATGAACACAAAAAATAGCAATGCTCATGAAGCAAACGATCAAGCCGATGTANTAATTGTGGGAGCTGGAAATGCTGGTATACCAGCTGCTATCGAAGCCTCTGATATGGGAGCAAAAGTTATACTTATTGATAAAAATGCATTCGTGGGTGGGATGCTAATTGTTTCAGGTGGTCATATTAGTGGGGCTAATGCCAAAATTCAAATGAGAAAAAACATTAAAGATTCATATGAGAAACACTATCAAGACGCGATGCGTATTGGAAAATTTAAGGCTGATTCGGAACTACTAGCACTTGCTACTGAGCATGCCGCTTCAATGGTTGATTGGCTTGAAAAGATAGGAGTTGAGTTTACTGACGAGTCTCCAATCTTAGTGGATGATCATGATCATTACTCAGTACCCAGGACTTATGTAGGGGTCAATCTTGCTCGTTCATTGTTAGGACCACTGAAAAAAGAACTTGATAAGAGAGTCAAGAGAGGTGGTTTGGATTTAAAATTGGAAACAAAAGCCTTAAATTTACTCCAAGATGATAATAAAGAAATCATAGGCGTAAAAGTTAGAAATAAAAATGGTGCTGCTTTAGACATTTTCGCTAAAACTGTGATCCTTGCCTCAGGAGGTTATGGAGCTAATAAAGATATGCAAAAAAAATTTAANCCTAAAGTTGTATCTGCTAAATGGGTTGGTCTTCCACATGCAACTGGTGATGGAATTAACATGGCACAAAAGATTGGAGCCAACCTTTCATATATGGATCATTTAATCTCATACCCAGGCACCGTTTTTGATCTAAAAGGAGCTCCAACGGAAATTTCCACTCGACTTCAGTTCCCTCCTAAGCATTTTACTCAAAGTATCTGGATTAATAAAAAAGGTCGTAGATTTGTAAATGAACATACAACGCCTGATAATCGAGAAGTTGCCTTTCTTGATCAAGAAGAATTATTCTTCTATGTTTTATTTGATGAAAGAATGAGAACAAAGCAAGACTCATTGGATATTAGAAACTGGTCTTCAAAAGAAATGGATCAAGCCATTAATGAGGGAAATGTCATAATAAAAACCGATACAATAGATCAGTTAGCNGGAAAACTTAAGATCAATCCAAAACGTTTATCTGAAACTATTTTAAAATACAATACTGCTATTGATTCAAATCATAATGATGAGTTTGGTCGTAAGGAAAAACGATTAAAGATTCTACAACCACCCTATTATGCTTTTGGTGTTGGTGGAAGCGTATTAAATACGCATGGCGGCATCTCCATCAATAGCTCATTAGAAGTTATAGGTAAAAACAGTCGCGTAATACCGGGGTTATATGCCATTGGAGAGACTATAGGAAATGGTCATCTCATGGGTGAAGGAGTGGTAAGTGGAATGAGTGTTGGGCCTGCAATAACCTTCGGAAGGATGGTAGCTAAAACAGCTTTCCGTTATGCTCAAAGTAAGCATGTAAGTATAAAGAATCAAAAACCTTACTGACAGATTAATTTGATTAGTTGTGTTTAATGACATGGATGGAGTTTTGAATGAAAAAAATTAGGTATTTCACTTTAAAAAAATATTTATTACTAGCCTTCTTAAGTTTTACTATTGCTAGTATCCAGAATGCGAATGCAATCATAGAAATCACCGATGTTAATCAATTGCCATGGGATGAAAGATTCAGAATGGGCAATAAAGAAACAACCAATGGAAAACTATTATTTTCATTAAAGGGTGGTGGAAATTTATTATACGTAAAATTTAATCCAGGATGGAGCGCCGATGGCACTGAAGCCCATTATCATACATTCCATGAATGGGGTTATGTACTGGATGGAGATTTCCCACTTTTTGAGTTTATCAGCCCGAATCAAAAGAAAGGAACTCTTATGAATATGAGGCCNGGAACTTTTATGGATCGTCCTGCTTATAGTATCCATGGTAATCGTGCTGANGTGATGGAAAAACAAATTGTAACTCCTCCATCAACCCAATTATTATTTTATGAATCTGGGAAAACCGTCTCATTAAATCCAGAAAATCGCTCTTACAGTGAAGAATGGAAATCAGTGGAGGAATTTTTCTCAGCTAACTTTCAGCATACATCTGACACTAATATTATGGAATGGGAAGAAGATAATGAACTATCAGGAGTCTTTGTTAAATGGTTAAGTGATCATACTAAAAAAGGTTTTACTGCAAAACTCAGNTATGCTCCTGCAGGNTGGTCTCATCCNATAAAGAATCTCAAAAGCTACAACGAATCGGGTTATCGCTTTTTATATATATTATCGGGTGACATGAATATAGATATAATTGATGATGACAATAATAGAATCAATACAACTCAAGCAAAAAAAGATTTCCTCATCACTCAATCACCAATGAGTATTTGGAATTGGGGTAATAATGAACTTACAAAATTAGGTGTAACATGGTTGGAGATTCAATATGGAAAAGGAACTACTATAGGAAGTGGACCCATTAAGGCATCAATTGTTATAGAATGAACTGAACAATGAATCCTTATTTATCATTTGATTAATAAGGATTAAACTTTTAAAATAAACCAATACCTAATTTTTTTATCAAAACTACAATAATTATGAAAAGAAGAACATTTGTTAAATCAGCTGGAATTGCAGTATTAGCAGCCTCCTACCCAGCTTGGGACGGCTTTACACATGATGGAAGTATACCCAATGAATTAAGGGTTATCACTGGTGATGGTAATTTTATTGCTATTAAAAAGACAGATATTCTTGATTTTAAAAAAAGCTTAGAGGGCAAACTCTTATTAGCTGATGATGATCAATACAACATTGCACGATTGGTGAGGAATAGGAGTATTGATAAAAACCCTGCGCTCATTGCTCAATGTGCAAGCGATCAGGATGTTCAAAAAGCAGTTAATTTTGCAAGAGAAAATGCACTACTAGTCGCTGTAAAATGCGGTGGACATAGTGTTTCAGGAAAAGGAACATGCAACGATGGATTAATGATTGATCTCTCTCCTCTAAGAGGATCCAGAGTTGATGTCAACAATAAAAGAATCTTTATGAAGGGGGGATCCTGGCTTGGTGAATTAGATGCTGCAGCATTGCCATATGGATTGGGTACAACTGCTGGAACAGTATCTCATACTGGCATTGGTGGGCTTAGTCTAGGAGGTGGATTTGGACGTCTAGGTCGAAAATTTGGATTAACTCTTGATAATATCAAAAGTGTTGAGATTGTGACTGCTGATGGGAAATTACAATACGCAAGTGAAATGGAAAATAGTGATCTATTTTGGGCTATCAGAGGTGGCGGAGGAAATTTTGGTATTGTCACAACATTTGAATTTGAATTGCATTCCATGGAGAGAGAAGTGCTTGGTGGAAGAATTACTTATCCATTCTCAGAAGCTAAACAAATATTAAAATTCTATGGTGAGCATTCTATGAATTGTTCTAGAGATCTGTATTATGATCCGGTTGTCTTTGCTCCTCCTGGAGGATATGGAAGTACAGTCTATATTGATGTTTGTTACTCAGGACCAAAAAAAGATGCTGAAGAAATTCTAAGACCCCTTTATCAAGCAGGAACTGCTAAGGATGACATCAAACCTATCGATTACGTTGAACTACAAAAAAGTGGTGATGATGATGATCCAAGAGGAAGATCTCAATACTTAAAAGGTGGGTTCACTGTCAATGTTAGTGATGGTCTTATTGATACATTGGTGGATAATTTGGTTGCTCATCCTGAAAGAGGTAGTATGGCATTTTTTCAACACTCAGGTGGTGCGATCAATGATGTGCCATCAAATGCCACAGCATTTCCACATAGGTATGCAAGTAATAACTTAGTCACGGGTTCTTTTTGGATTGAGGGAGTTGATACCGCACCACATATTAAATGGTCCAGATCTTATTGGAAAAAAGTAGAACAATATACCGATGGCTTTTACAGCAATGATGAATTCACAGAAAATCAAGAGCAAGTCAATCGAAATTATCTAGGTAACTATGAACGTTTGGTTAAGATTAAGAATCAATATGACCCAAATAATTTATTCCGCCTGAACTCAAATATACGACCATCTGTTTAAAATTGGGATCAATCTTTAATCGGTTGTCTTTGGTTTTTATAAGCTTGGAATGTACCAGTTCTTTTCTTCCAAGGTCTTTCTGATTCGAAGTAACCGGGTGACTCTTTTTCGATGTAGTTTATAAGAATTGGAGGCACATCGACTTCAAGATTCTCAACTTTCTTNCCAACAGACTGCCAGTAATGGCCTCCTGGCCTTTGTCCCATAAGAAAAAATGGATACCAACTTGTATTATGAGTTGAAGTGATGGTCATAGGGACACTATCAAACTCAGGATTAGCTAAATCTGAGACTTTGCCATGATAGGTTTCAACATAAAGGAAGCTTAATTTCTCTCCAGTGGAAGCTTTTTTCCATATTTTTGGGTCAAGCTTATTAACAAAATTAAGATACGCGGGCTCTTCTAACCACAAGTCATCCCCTCTTGACTTAAAGGGTCTTAAATCAGGTTTGATCACACGATCAAATGGACCTCCAATAATTTTCACAGGTCGATTGAGTTCGCCAGTAAAAGGGTTTTCGAATTCTTCAACAGGTGCTCCTGTCTTTAAATCCATAAAGTAACCACAGTCATAAAGTGTATAGTAAAAACCATTATCCACCCAAGGTTTCCAAACACCCTTCAAAACTCCCGTAAGCCCAATCATTGGCTTAACGCCCTCATCTGGTGTCATACCAAAAATTGTACCGTGATAATATATATGCACCATACTTCTTGCACTGGTACCAATAAGCTTGGCATAAGCTAGGGCATTTTGTATTGGATCATTTAAATTGATGCCTCTGTCAATAAAATTTAATTCCTGACCAGATACAAACGGTGAAGCAGCTATAGCGCCTATTCCACCAATTATTTCTCTTCTATTCATTTGTTTTTTTATAGGCATTACTTTTGTTTATTATTTTCTCTAAAATGCTTTAAGGTACTTGTTGGTTCAGACCATGGATTGGTGGACTCAAAATAATTTTTTTGCTTCGCTTTCAAAAATGTCTTCATCGATTTAGGAACATCCAACCATGATTGTATTTTCTTTCCTACAGCTTGCCAGTACATCTTTCCATCCACATCATCCATTTCAAAAAATGGATACCATGGACTGATGTAATTATAAGTCATAATTGATGAAGCAATGGAGGATTCATCATTCAACTCCGAGATCTTTCCTTTAAAAATAGTGTTTGCAAATGACGTCTGCTTATCTTGATTAGTGGACTCCGAAACACCAAAGTGACCCATCCTAGTCTTTGGCTCTTGGATCCATACATCGTTACCAGAAATAACCCAATCAAGTTGCCTTGGCTTGATGACAGTCTTATAGGGACCACCTTTAATATTCGATAGTTGATTTTTTTTATTAGTAATGGGGTTATCAAATGTCTCGATATAGTTTTTTGAATCCAAGTGATGAAAGAAACCAGATTCAAATAACTTATAACTATAGGAATCCTCATCTATCTTTTCCCAAACACCCTTGAGTATTGCCTGAAATCCAATCAACTTTTGAGCTCCATTCGGTAAGTATGCAAAAATCGTACCCTCCAAACTGTAATGAACCATTGCATTATTTGTCGACCCCAACAATTTTGCATAGGCGTATAAGCTGTCTTTTGAGTTTTTAAGATCAAGCTTGCCTTGGCCATATTTACCGGTTAATAAGTCACGTCGATTCATTCTTTATTCCTAAAATTGACANTAATCTTCTTTTTCAACTAAATCAAAAACAAAAGTGAATTTAGCAACGCCTATGAGTACAGCCATAATCATTCCAAGCTCATAAAGCTCACCATCACTAAAATCTAATTTTAACTTTTTATACAAGGGTGAATCCAATGTCCCTTGAGTATTAGTTAAAACCATCTGGTCAGCCAATTCCAATGCGCCTTTCTCTCTTGAGGTAAAGGGTCCATTTTCATAATTATTAAGTGCGTTAATTTGATCTTGGGAGACTCCTGATTCTAAAGCATGAACGGTATCACCCTTATTGCAAAAAGCACATCCATGGAGGTTGGCTAATCTCAACCTAACTAATTCCACCAATGTTTTTTCAAATCGACCAGAGTAAAAAAGTTTTTTATAGAAATCCTTAAAATACCACTCATATACAGCAGGATTATTTCCTGAAACCTCAACAAATGTTGCATCTCCTGTCAGTTCTGTAGCCTGATCCCAACCCCTCTTCATATTATCAGGAAGTTGCTCTCGCTCAATTCTCTTCATCTGTGGTTGTGGTTTAGCCATATTTACCCTTTTTATTAACAGAATCTATCTTATATTAATAAGCTTCACAATGTCTAAGACGCTTTCCTATTATTTTTTAGTAAGCCTTCATTATTATGTTTAGTTTGAGGGTTAATCGGCTTTTTAAAATGATGAATAATATCTTGTGTTAATTTTTTTCTATTGAGTGTGTAGAGGTGAAAATTGTCAACGCCTTCTTTTTTTAAATTCTCAATTTGATCAATAGCAATGCTTTGTCCTAATTCTTCTATGCCCTGATAATCATTCTCTCTGATTGANGAAAATTTCTGCTCCAATGACTGAGGTANTCTTGCTCCACATACTTTTGCAAATTTTTTAACTTTTTCAAAATCGCTGATGGGCAGTATTCCAGCCGCAATAGGTTTATCTATACCAAAGGCATTAACATTGTCTCTATACTTTAGAAAATCTTCATTATTAAAAAACCATTGTGTAATTATTTCATCGGCACCAGCAACACATTTTTCTTTTAAATAAAGCATATCGGCTTCTTGACTGATTGATTCAGGATGACCTTCAGGATATCCAGCAGTGAGTATTTTNAATGAAAACTTATTTGATAGAGCCTGAGTGAATTCTTTTGCATCGTTGTATCTATCCAATTGGGAGTATTCAGAATTTCCATCGCCTCTAAGAGCTACAACAGAGCTGATCCCTATATTGGAATAATCATTCGCCATGGATATCATGGCTTCTTTTGAATACCTAGCACAAGTCATATGCGGTATCACTGAAGTATTGATTCTAGATGATATTTTTTGAGCAATATCCAATGTATTGTTAGTGCCCACAGAATTGAAGCTATGGGTAATACTCATATAAAGAGGTTTATAAAAAGACATGACCTCAGCCTGCTCTATCAGATCAGTTTTATCTGTTTCCACTTTCGGTGGAAAATATTCTAAAGAAAAAGATACCATATTAATTATTTACTATTTATCAGTTGATAAATAAGATTATAATATCTCTCTTTAATTTATCAACTGATTAACACATACTTTATTTAATATGTCTGGAAAATCTCATGTAAGTTGGCAACCAAGTGATCAGGAAATCAGCCTGATGTCTGATTTTCTTACCTACCTCGAGATGCATCATGATCTGAGCTTTGATAATTATGAGCAATTGCATACTTGGTCGACAATAGACAATACTGACTTTTGGAATCTTTTTGCGAAATACTCCGATGTAAACTTTACAACAGTGCCTAAAGCAACTCTTATAAGCGCTAATCATATTATGGATGATGAATGGTTCCCAGGTTCAACATTAAATTTTGCTTATCATCTGCTAAAACGAAGAGACGATGAAACAGCGATCATCTTTAAAGAGGAGAATGGCAATCGACTCGATATGAGTTATCAAGAACTCTATGCATCTGTTTCTAAATTAAGTGGCTTCCTTAAAAAATCTGGTATTAAAAAAGGTGATGTAATTGGTGCAGTAATGACCAATCGACCTGAAACAATTGTTGCAATGCTTGCCACTTCAAGCATTGGTGCTATTTGGACCTCCTGCTCTCCTGATTTTGGTATTGAAGGAATTATTGATCGCATTGGTCAAGTAGAACCAAAAATACTATTTGCGGTTGATGGGTATCAATACGGTGGGAAATATTTTGATCTCACTGAGAATATCTTAAGCCTGAATAAAAAAATCAAAAGCTTGAATCAAATAATCCTAGTACAAGAAAATCCATTAAAAGAAATCAATGCGATACCTGAGATTATTAATTTTAAGGATTGCCTTCTTAATGATCATGATCTTGAATTCGAATCACTCCCATTCAATCACCCTCTTTTTATAATGTATTCATCAGGAACAACGGGTAAACCGAAATGCATTATCCATGGTGCAGGTGGCACTCTACTGCAACATTTGAAAGAACATCGTCTTCATACAAATATTAAAAAGAATGATCGTATCTTCTTTTTTACTACCTGCGGTTGGATGATGTGGAATTGGTTAGTCAGCGCCTTAGCGAGTGAGGCCACTATCATATTGTATGAGGGATCACCTTTTTTTCCAGACCCCAATCATCTATGGAGAATTGCTGAAGAAGAAGAAATTAATATCTTTGGAGTCAGTCCCAGATATCTAAGTGCATTAATGAAGGAGAAGCATAAACCCAAGAATCATAATGATTTAAGCTCCATCAAAACCATTCTCTCCACTGGATCTCCATTGCTAATAGACCATTTTGAATACATTGAAAAAAACATAAAAAGCAATACGCAGATCTCCAGTATTTCTGGTGGTACTGATATTATTTCATGCTTTGCACTAGGCAATCCTAATTTACCCGTATACAGAGGAGAGATTCAATCCAAAGGTTTAGGTATGGCCGTAAAAATATTCAATGACTCAGGGGAAGAAGCAGCCATAGGTAGTAAAGGTGAATTAGTTTGCACTCAATCATTTCCATCCATGCCAATAGGGTTTTTTAATGACTTAAATAATAAAAAATATAAAAACAGCTATTTTAAAAAATACAATAATGTATGGGCGCAAGGAGACTATGCATCTTTTACAGATCATGGTGGCCTTATTATATTTGGTAGATCGGATGCAACTCTAAACTCAGGCGGAATAAGAATTGGGACTGGTGAGATTTATAGACAACTGGAAAAGTTCCCAAATATACTTGAATCAGTTGTGATTGATGAGGAAGATAATCAGGACTCTTTTGTTTCCCTCTTTATAATCTTAAAAGAAAATAAACAATTGACAGAAGAATTGATCAAAAAAATTAAAGAGGAAATCAAAGCAAATACAACCCCTAGACATGTTCCTAAAAAAATAACATTGGTTCCAGATATACCAAGAACAAGAAGTGGAAAAATTTCTGAGCTTTCAGTAAAAGCCGCAATCAATGGCAATGAAATAAAAAATATTGAGGCTCTAGCTAATCCTCAGTCTCTCGATTTTTTTAGGCAGCTAAGAATACAAGACTGACATTAGAGCAAAATGCATTTAATATAAAAAAAGATAAAAATATGAGTAAAAAAACAAAAGGAAATAATACATTGGATTATCCATTTTCAAAGAGACCTCCTAATGGAGATGTTCTAGAAGTATTCCCTAATCTTTATTGGTTAAGAATGCCTTTACCCATAGCGCTCAATCATATTAATTTATGGTTACTGGAAGGAAGTGAAGGATGGACAATTATTGATAGTGGTATGGCGAATGATGAATCTAAGGCAATCTGGATCAATTTATTTGAAACATTATTCAAGGGAAAAAAGCTAGAAAAACTCCTAATTACACATATGCATCTGGATCATTCTGGTTTAGCAGGATGGCTCTCTGATCATTGGGAAGTGGACCCATACTTTACTAAAAAAGAATTTCAAGAAACACAAATATTAAGTAAAGGTATTGAAAAGTCTCAAGAATTTATTGCATTGGATTTCTATAAAAGTTGTGGCTATGACGATGCATCAATCAAACGTTATCTAGAAAGAGTTACCCTTAGAAAAACCCTTGTTACTCCCCTCAATAGAAATTATATAAGACTGCAGAATGAAGACAGTGTGATTCTGGGAGATATTGAATGGGAAATTGTTATCGCTAAAGGTCATTCTCCTGAACATGCTTGTTTGTATTCTAAAGAAAATAATATCTTTATATGCGGTGATGTATTGTTGCCTAGGATCACACCGAATATAAGTGTGAGACCTTTTCATGCTGAAACTAACCCATTAGATGATTGGATAAAAAGCCTTAAAAAGATTAAAACAATCATTCCAGATGATGTGTTAATTCTTCCATCTCATGGTTACCCCTATTATGGNGCTCATAAGAGGATAGACGCATTGATTGAAGATCATATGAAAAAGATTGAGTCGCTCTTCGACTTTTGTAAAGAGCCAAAAAATGTCATTGAAGTATTTCCCGCCCTGTTTGTAAATGAGATTAATGAAAACTCTTTAATATTGGCTGTGGGCGAAAGTCTCGCTCATTTAAATTACTTGATAGGTGAAGAAAGAATGAAAATGAAAAAAAATAGTGAAGGTATTAACTATTATCAAAGCATTTGATTGGGAATAAGTTTGTCTGTAATTTTTGATAATAAAAAAATATTTGAGTATCAAATACCTGTCGTTGTTATAGGTGCCGGTGCTTGTGGTCTTTGTGCTGCTCTGGCAGTTAAAGAAATGGGGACGGAAGTCATTGTGCTGGAAAGAGACTCAACGCCATTAGGAACAACAGCAATGTCTACAGGATTAATACCTGGTGCTAACACCAAACTCCAAAAAGCAGCAGGAATTGAAGATAGCGTTCAATTATTTACCAATGACATTATTAAAAAGTCAAAACATCAAACCGATTCTGATATTGCTCATACTTTGGCTAGTGAATCAGCACTAACTATAGAATGGCTAATAGAAAAATACGATATCCCTTTAAGCTTAGTCGATAGTTTTCTTTATCCTGGTCATTCAGTCATGAGAATGCATGGCACACCAAACAGAACAGGCAGCGAGTTAATGGGTTCGCTATGTAATGCTGCTGAAAAAGCTGAAATAGATATTCTAACAAATTCGTTGGTAACAGATCTGTACAGTGATGAAAAAAATAAAGTCATTGGAGTCAAAATCACAAGAGAAGATGGAACATCCGAAGACATTGGATGCGATGCTCTTATATTAGCTTGCTGTGGGTTTGCAGGCAATCCTGAAATGTTGAAAGAATTCATTCCAGAAATTAAAGACGCAGTATTTTTTGGCCATCCGGGAAATAAAGGTGATGCCATTAAATGGGGTAAATTATTGGGAGCGGATCTGGCTGATATATCTTCTTTTCAGGGGCATGGTGGCTTGGCTGTGGGTCGTGGCGTTCCTATTTTATGGCCAATGATCATGGAAGGTGCTTTTCAAGTAAATAATTTAGGGCAAAGATTCTCTGATGAAAGTCTTGGATACTCTGAACAAGCGGTAAANGTAGTTGCTCAACCTGAAAAATATGCTTGGAATATTTTTGATCAAAGACTGCATGATTTAATGAAAGAATTTGAGGATTATAATAATGCTATAGAAGCGAATGCTATTATTCGCGTGGAAGATCTTAATGAGTTATCTTCAGTAATAAATATAGATAAAGAAATATTAGAACAAACAGTCCGATCAGTTGAGAAAATGGTTTCAGGAAGTTTAGAAGATCCCTTTGGAAGAGATTTTACTGGAAAAGAACCACTCAGGGCACCATATTATACAGTTAAAGTAACTGGGGCTTTATTTCATACACAAGGTGGCTTAGTGGTAGACAGTTCAGCAAGAGTATTAAATAAAGAACGTCAGAAATTACCCAATTTATTTGCAGGAGGTGGATCTGCAAGAGGTATATCTGGACCTTCCGACTGGGGATACATGGCTGGTAATGGTCTTCTAACTGCAACGACTTTTGGAAGATTAGCTGGAAGATCAGCATCAGAATTTTTAAAAAAAACTATAAACTCTGACAATATTTAAAATTAGTGTTTGTTTAAAAGTTGATACACTATTTATCAAATGATAAATAGGTGGTATATTAGATTCATTTATTGGAGATATCATGAAAGAACATAAAGGCCCACTTAATGGAATAAAGGTTTTAAGTATTGGTACCTCAATAGTAGGCCCTTGGGCAGCAACACTAATGGGCTATTTAGGTGCTGAAGTATTTAAAGTTGAGCCGCCTAAAGGTGAGTTTTTAAGAATGCTTTATCCTCGTCAGAATAAACTTGCAACCGCCTACAGTTCAACCAATCTAAATCAAAAATCTGCTGGCCTTAATACAAAAGAAGAAGATGGAATGAATGCCATGCTTGGATTGGCAAATCAAGCTGATATTCTTATTGAGAATTTTAGACCTGGTGTTGCAGAGCGAATTGGACTTGGTTATGAAACGTTGCATGAGTCAAATCCAAATTTAGTTTTCGGATCCAGTTCTGGTTATGGGGATGATGGTCCGATGAAGAACTTAGCAGCTCTTGAACCACATCTTCAAGCTTTCAGTGGTATGAGTGGAGTTACAGGGTATCCAAATGGTGATGGTCAGCTAATACGATTTACACATTTGGATCCTACTGGAGCTGTCTTTTTTTGTGGTCTGTTGATGCTTGGATTGATAGAAAGAGAACGCTTTGGTCATTCTTGCTGGGTTAAAACATCGCATTTAGCTAATGCCATAGCAAATATGAATAATAAAGTTTCTGAGGTTTTATTGGCAAACTCGCCAAGTAAACCTTTGGGCAGTGGTTCCTCTACTTCTGCACCAAATCGTTGCTATTTATGTGAAGACAATAGGTATATTGCTGTTTCTTGTGAACATCAAACACAATGGCTAGGATTCTGTAATGCATTGGAATTAGATCATTTAACTGAAGATGAGAGATTCCTAAGCAATATAGATAGAGTTAAAAATCGTGATGAACTTGATAAAATTCTAGAAAATCATTTCCATCAAAAACCATCTCGATGGTGGTCATTGAGACTCAATAACCATAATGTTCCAAATAGTTTTGACCTGTCTTTTGATGATCTTGAGTTTCATCAACAAATTGTTGAAAACAACTTCTTAGTAGAGGTTGACGGTGAGCACACTGGCCCATTCTATGTTGGAGGTTTACCTTGGGAATTTAGTAAGACGCCCGCCAAAATAAATGTTTCAATTCCAGTGCCTGGAAAAGATACAGAAAAAGCAATGAAAGAAGGTTTTGAGAATAGCTCAAAAAATACAAAGGAATTGACATCTGAGTCACCCGAATACCCACTAAAAGGAATTCGAGTGGTGGACATTACTCAAGGTTATACAGGGCCTTATCTTAGTTTTATGCTGGCTGAAGCTGGTGCAGAAGTAACAAAAATTGAGCCAATTGGTGGAGACTGGTCCAAGCAATTAAGTCCACAAACAAAAAAAGGCACCAGTGCTCTTTATGAATCATTCAATAGAAATAAAGAGATAATAGAAATTGATATTCAATCGGAAGATGGTGAAAGAGATTTTCAATCTCTTTTAAATCAAGCTGATATCCTCATAGAGGATTGGTCTAAAGATTCTGCTGAAGCAGTAAAATATGACTATGAAAAATTAAAACAAGAGAATCCAAAAATTATACATTACTCCTTATCGGCATTTGGACATCATGGCCCAATGAGAAATAAATCAGGAAGTGATCTAGTCATACAAGCCATGTCTGGTTATCTCAGAACTTTGGGTGATGTTGGTGAAGAACCAGTCAGAGTCGGTGCGGATGTTGTTTCAACTTGTACTGCTGCNATGAGTTTAATTGCAATTCTTGGAGCGCTTTACCATGTAATACAAACTGGAGAAGGNCAAAAAGTTTCTGCCAGTATGCTTGGCACGATGATGGCATTAAAGACTCTTCAATGGTCTGGTTTCAGCAACCCAGATAGCTGGGATGGGAATTTTTGTAAAAATGAAATGGATGGTTCAAATTTTGGACAAAGAACAAAAGATATATCTATTTTTGCAACCCCTTCTCCTGCACTAGTAGAAGACAAGTTTTATGAAATGATTAAAGAGTTTGGAATGTATGATGAATTCATGAAGGATGAAATTTTAGTTCAGAACTGGTGGAATTCATTTGGAGTAGGCACAAAAGCAAGTCATGCAAGACCACTATGGGATAAGTATTTGACTCAAATGTCTTCCGATCAAGTTCTAGAAATATTTAATCGCTATGAAGTATGGGCGGTTCAATTTTCAAACATAGAAGAACTCATCAATCATCCACAAGTTGAACATTTAGGTATGTTTGACTCCACTACGGGGCAAACCTATCTCAGAGCACCTTGGAAAACACCATGGGGTTTTCCTGAAATAAAACCGATAAAGGAATAAATCAATACAAAACGAATGAATAGTGATCTTAAGAAAGGTTATTCTGACTCCCCTTTAGGGCAAGTGCACTTCCTCAGGAGTGGTGAAGGCAATCCATTATTAATGCTACATATGACTCCACAGTCGTCTCTTCAATTTAGTCAAACTTTTAGCTATCTCAATGAATTAGGAATTCAAACAATTGCTCCAGATACTCTCGGCTATGGGATGTCTGAAAAACCTTCTGCACCTCTATCAATTGAAGAATATGCATCTGTCTTGCCTTATCTATTGGATGAATTGGGTATCGAAAAAACTTCAATTGTTGGTCATCATACAGGTGCTGCAATGGCTTGTGCATTGGCGAAAGCTTACCCTGATCGAATTGACAAGATGATTTTGCATGGAGTGCCCCTTTATACCGATGAAGAACGAACAGCCAGAATGGATAATCTTAAAGTTGACTTATCTCCAAAAAAAGATGGCTCTCATCTAACGGATTATTGGAACTGGATTCAAAGTCGAGTTCAAGATAGAGCAACACTTGAAGCCTGTCATATGTCTTTATTGCATGTTTTCTTAGCAGGTGAAAATGAATGGTTTTGTCATCATGCAGCATTTCAATACGATTTAAAACAGACATTGTCAGACCTTAAACAGTCCTGCCTATTAATCTCCAATACAGGAGATCCATTGCATTACATAGTGCCTAGAGTACAAAACTTAAGAGAAGATTTTCAATACAATGAGATAGAAGGTGGATCTGTATTTATAATAAGAGATGACCCAAAACAATGGGTTGAATCTTTTATTGATTTTTTAAAACAATAATGACCAAATAGAGTTTAATAATAGTGAGAGTAGATAATGCAATATAAGCTACCAGAAGAAACCATCATGCTGCAAGATACGGTAAAACGTTTTGTTGATAATGAGCTGATACCGCTGGAAACACAATTACCAGAAAGGCCTAATTCATATGAGCTCCCTCAAGATCTCTATCTTGAGTTAACTGGAAAAGTCCATGAAATGGGGCTGACTGCCAGAGAAACTCCTGAAGATGCTGGTGGTGCTGGCTTGGGACCTTTAGACAATTGCATTGTTACTGAGCAAGTTCATAGATCAACAGCAGGATGCAGTGTTTTTTCAGCCTCTTTTGCATCGATGCTATACGAACTAGGCACTGAAGAACAAAAGAGTAAATACATGATTCCTTCTGTCAAAGGAGAATTTCATGGAAGCAGCGCTTTTAGTGAACCAATTGCTGGAGGAGACATGGCAGGGATTCAAACTACCATTGAAGAAAAAGATGGAGGGTGGGTCATCAATGGCAATAAATGTTGGATTTTTAAAGCCAATACAGCTCGTTTTATCTTAGTGTTAACCAGACTAAAGGGTACGCAAAGACATGATGGTATGCAGTGGGTCATTGTTGATGCTGATGCACCTGGCTTTAAGGTTGGCAGAGAGCAAAAAATGATTCATGGTCAATCAACTTATGAACTATTTTTTGATAATTGCTGGGTTGATAATAAACAATTATTAGGCAAACCAGGAGAAGCATGGAGCTCTGGTACGGATTATCTTTTCTCTGGAAGAATACAAATTGCAGCCAGAGCTATGGGTATTGCTGATCGTTGTTTAGAAATGGCAATAGATTATTCAAAAGTAAGACATACATTTGGTAAACCATTATCCTCAAGGCAAGCCATCCAATGGATGATAGCTGACTCAGCAATTGAACTGCACACTTGCAGATTGATGGTTTATGATGCTGCCTTAAGAGCACAAGAAGGTGAAAAAGTTTTCATTCAAACAGCCATGGCTAAAATATATGCAACTGAAATGGTAGCTAAAATTGTGGATCGTGCGATGCAAATTCATGGTGCTGCTGGTTTGTCTGATGAAACAATATTAGAGCGCTGCTATCGAGATATAAGGCCTATGAGAATATACGAAGGCACTTCTGAAGCCATGAGAAGTATGATAGCTAAAGACCTATTAAGAAGTTAGTCAAAGGAAAATATATGCTGCCTTTTAAAATACGATTCGGTTGGGGAATTGGAACACTAACAGTTTCTCTAATGTTCCAAGCTACCGGCTTACTCCTTCTTCTTTATTTAACTGACTTTGTGAAGCTTGATGCGACAACAGCTGGGCTTCTCATTGGATTGTCTAAAATCTATGATGCAGTAACTGATCCCATAATGGGAAGGATTAGTGATCGAACTAAAAGCCCTTGGGGTAAAAGAAGGCCTTATGTATTTCTAGGTACATTCATGTGTGCTGGGTCTTTCATTTTGCTTTTTAATCTAGCTGCATTTGCTGATTCACCTAACATTGTAATGATTACATTGTTTGCACTCATCTTGAATGCGACTGGCTATACAGTTTTCAATGTTCCCTATTTGGCAATGCCATCAGAAATAACAAATGACTACAATGCGAGAACCAATCTCGTCTCTTATCGAGTTATGGCGGTGGCTGCTGGTCAACTGGGAGGATCTGCTTTGGGTCCAGCTTTGGTTGTTTATTTTGGAAGTGGCATCGTAGGTCATGCTGGCATGGCAAACTCATTGGCAATCATTATGATTTTTGCAGGAATGGCCTGTTTTCAATTAACCAAAAGTGCTTCATATATAAAAACATCGGTTACTCAGCAAAATACTTCATCTTTTTTTAAACAATTTAAAACAGCATTTCAAATTAAACCGTTTGCAATACTTTTGGGTATTAAGGTTACTCAGCTAACTGGGTTCGCTATATTTCTTGGTTCATTGCCCTATCTTTTTACAAGAGTTATGGGTCTCTCACTTAGTTACATTGGCTTCTACTTTCTCATTCAAGGGAGCGTAATGTTTATCTCTCAACCTATTTGGGTTCGGGTTGTTTCACAAATTGGTAAAAAAAGTGCGTATTATCTGGCTTCATTACTATGGGGCTTAGGAGCTTTATCATGGGTATTGGCTTCTCAAGGAGAAACCAATATTGAAATCATTGCAAGGGGTATATTTCTAGGTATAGGAGCTGGTGGTTTATTATTAGTAGGTCAATCAATGTTGCCTGACACAATGCAATATGACTTTCAAAATAGTGGTCAACGCAGAGAAGGTATTTTAGCAGGAGTATANACAACGGTTGAAAAACTCTCATTTGCTATTGGNCCTTCTATTTTGGGACTGATACTTGGCTTCTCTGGATACAATGCNAATGAAACAATACAAACCGATAATGTAATAAACATGATATATTTTTCAGCAGCAGGCTTTCCTGTCATAACTTTAATTATTAGTTGTGTATTAATGTTTTTCTATAATGTAGATCAAGACACATTAAAAGAAAATTAACTCAGAATATTTAGCCTAAAGGAAAGAAATGAAAACATGTAACACATTAATGAGAGGAATAGTAATCTCCATGGATGAGAATCGGAGAGTATTCATGGACGGTTATGTCGCAATCAATGATGGCAAGATTGAATCTGTTGGAGCTTTCAGTGAGTGTGAATATGAATCTGATAACAACCTAGGAGGCTCAGGTTTTGTTATTCTACCTGGCCTAGTGAATGTCCATTCACATTTAATTCAAGGCTGTATGAGAGGAATGGCAGAAGGAACAACTTTTGAGGAACGTCTTTTTGGATTCTATTATCCAATGACTGGTGCATGTGATGAAGAAAGATCTTACGATGCAGCTATGCCTTCTATTATGGACCTAGCCTTAAGAGGGGTTACTACAACTGCCGATGATCACTTTACCCATTTGCATAAAAAATCTATTGATGGAGTTTTGGCAGCGGTTGATGATTCTGGTATTCGGTGTCGAATGGCTAGGCTGACAATCAATGATAAGGATGCAGTGCCTGAAGGTTTTGGAGAAACGCTGGATACCGGGATAGCTGAAACAGAACGAATCAAGTCAAAATGGGAAAATGAAAAAATTTCTGTGACGGCTTCAACCATAGGTATCACCTATTGTGAACCCGATCAGTTGATAGAGTTATGGAAATGGACTGATGAGAATAATCGACAATTCGATATCCATGCTCCTGCAGTATTTGATCAAAAATATTTAGCTGCAAGAAGAGGTTGGGAAGGCGGGTCTTTTGAATGGTTGGACCATGTGGGAATATTAGGCCCGAATGTTATTGCTGCTCATGCACAAAACTTAAGACCTGGAGAAGAAAAACTGATAGCCGATGCTGGTGCCTCGATTGCTTTAGTACCCGATATGGAACAAGTATTAGGTTTAGTGAATTTCAATGCTAGGCCTTTTTTAGATTCTAATATCACCTGTGGACTTGGTCTAGATGGTGCTGTAGTCGCATATGGACATAACATTTGGACAGCCATGAGAGGTTATCTAACTGCACAAAGAATGGGAGATCAGCATAGATTAATGATGTCTGAAACGGATATTAAATGGACTGGTGAGGAAGTTCTCTATGGAAGTGCTGAACAAGCATTAGAACTCGCTACCATAGATGGAGCTAAAGCTTTAATGATGGATGATAAAATAGGTTCCATTGAAACTGGAAAAGAAGCTGATCTTGTTTTAATCAATCGAACGGAAGAAAGTCACCTTANTCCTATGGGTTCATTAATTGCTAGTTTAGTTTATGGCAATGGTCCAAATCAAAATGCGATTGAAGCTGTCATGGTTCATGGAGAAGTTATAGTTAAAAGAGGACAACATCAAACTCTGGATCATCGAAAGATAGTTGAAAGGTCAGATCAAGTTCAAGAGATACTTCTAGACGAAACAAATGCGAGACAATACCTAAGAAAGAGAAGTCGTTTTAATTGGATTGATTAAGGCAATCTAGCTTCTATAATTTTTTTCAGTCTTAATACGGATGAATCAGGAGTTGTCAACACTCTCAAATCAGAATTTTTCTCACTGATATTTGACAATGCCGAAGCCATTGAAAATTGACCTAAAATAATTGTGCAATCGTCTGTCTGATCTAATGCGATCTTTGCAATCAGATCATCGTGTTGATTCACTAAACCATTTTGTAATGACTTAAGCGCTTCTTCAACGTAAATTCCTTCAACCTCTAATTCAGTATTAGACTCGACCATCATGGTTTTAATTTCTTGAGTCAATAATTCCAAGGAAGGTAAAAATGTGACCATTATTTTTATCTTTTGCTTTAACTGTATGGCATCAATAAATGCAGCTTCATTGGGTCTGAGAATTGGAATACTGTATTGGTCTTTCACTTGATTAATTTCATCGCCAAAAGCAGAACAGGTGTATAAAATAGCATCTGCATTCTCAGATACTGCCATTTTTGCTAAATTACTAATTCTTTGGCCAATAGTATTCTCATTTTGACCAAGGTTTCGATCTTTTGACAATGATAGATCTGAATAATTACTTAAAACTGCCTCAGGCCAAAGATCATAAAAAGATTCCCAAACAGGTTGTTTGGATTCCTCTAGTGCATGAATGAGAGCTACTTTCTTTACCTCACTCATTTCATTGCTTCTCAGGAATAATTGGAACCATTAGGTAAGAAGCATGATCTGGATTAAAGTGAATTGTTGTCTTTCCATCAAAAGTAGCGCCTCTATCTATTGAGTCATCATGAAGGAAAGGTCCACATCCAGTGAGTTGATTTTTAAAATTAGATAAAGTTTGATTCTCAGCAAGTGGATATTCATAATCTTTACCCTGAATGGATAAAGTCAAATAATGGTTTTCTGGAATCACTATTGATGTGGGCCATATTTCAATATCCATCTCTACAATTTCATTCGTTTTCAAGGGCCATGATTCATCATGGCTATGAAAAGGTCTCCAAGGTTTAGATTGTTCACGATCTAACTTTCTATGGGAAGCTCGCAGCCAACCTTGTGCAATAGGAGTGTTAGGATCGACAGCACCTTGAAAAACAATTTCATTATTTGAAGGGCCAAACAAACGAAGCACTACAAAAATATCAGCGTCACTAGTAGAAGAAGACACAAATATTTTTAGTGCTAGAGGACCTGTAATCTCAGTTTCATTTTTAAACGGCTCAGANTGAAAATCAATGCCCTCTCCCATTGCATTAAAAACCAGTCTATTTGATTCTTTGCATTCATATTCAGTTGATATTTTTTTATTAGCACTTAAATAAAGTTTCTGCCACTCGGTTCTACCAATAGGCCATTGATTTTCATTTCTTTGTTTAAAGCCGTCAAGATGTCTGACCTGTAACTGAACATTTGGTTGAGTAGCCCAGTCGTTATTCTCCCCTTTCAAAAAATGACCAAAAAATCGTTTTTGTAACTTGACCCCATAGTCGGTATAAAATTCAGTCCAATGCTCTAATCCATGAATTTCGAGCCATTTCTGATTAGATGCTGCTCTTATATAACCTTCAGTATTGCCTCTTAAATGAAGCCCTTGTCCACCCCAATTGGCTGCTGACAAAAGAGGAACCTTGATATTTTCCCAAACTGCTGATCGCTCACGATGATAATCATCTACAAATGGATGACTTCTTATCTCATCACCAAACTGACATCGATTTAGAGCCAACTCTTCTTCCGTATGGGTTTCATTACCACAAATCAGTTCACCAGTTAAATTATTTCTTGGACCATTTTCACCTAAGCCATACTGTACTGTTTTTACTTGCATATCGAACCAATTAGCCCAAAAAGTACTGAGAATACCGCCATGATGTGTCATGTCTCTATACCAGTCACTGGCTCCTTCCCATATGCACATTGCTTCTAAATATTTAGGCTGTTTTGAAGCCACCAGCCATTGATTAATACCAAAATATGAAACACCGTTCAAACCTACTTTCCCATTGCTCCATTCCAGCTCACCTGCCCATTCAATGCATTTGGAGAAGTCCTGTGTTTCTCTGGGTGAAAAATGATCAACAAAGCCTGGTGAACAACCACAACCCCTGGAATCAACTCTTATGCATATATAGCCGTCAGGTACCCATTTCTCAGGATCTACCACTTCCCAGTTTTGATACTTATTGGTTGAACCTTGTGTTACATCAGGATGCTTTTCTGCCATTCTATCCCAAGCACTTGGATAACCTTGCTGAAAGGGAAGGCCTTTTGCATATGGGCCATAAGTGATTAAGACAGGGTAACTGCCAGTACCAATAGGTCTGAATATATCGGCTCGTAAAATTAAACCATCGTCCATTTCAATTGGATAATTCCATTCAATTTGCATCCCATCTCTTATTTCTGATTTTTGTATCATTTACTACATACCTATTTTATTTGGCCTTATTCTTTAAATAGTTCACTACAGTTACAGCATCTTTATCACCCATATTGCCCTTTTCTATTGCTTCCGAATAACTTCTAAGCGTTGAATTTGTAGTTGGTAATTTTAGGTTTAATTGTTGTGCTGTAATTAGTATAGAATTTAAATCTTTTTCCATACTTTTCATATCAAAAGCCACGGGCAGATCGGCTCCTAAAATGGTGGGTATTTTCATAGAAAGGACAGCTAATGCTGCAGAACTGTCCGCAATAGCATCCAGCATTAAATCCTCATTCAGTCCTCCTGATGATCCTAAGCTTACGGCTTCAGCAAGCGACTGCCAATAAACTGCTAGAGGCAGATTAACAACCAACTTCAATAAAGCACCAGAGCCAATATCACCTGCATGGATAATTCTTCTAGAAAGAATCTCTAACAAAGGCATTGCTCGTTGAATCACTGCAGTTTCTCCGCCACAAAAAAACATCAATTTACCTTCCGCAGCAGGAGCAACTGTTCCAGATACAGGTGCGTCTATAAAGTCAGCTCCTTGCTTTATGATGGCATCAGAGAGAATCTTTACAGTTTCAACTTGTAAAGTACTCATATCAATAAATAACTTTCCTGTTACATCTGTGCTCAGAAGTCCTTTATTATCAAAAAATACGGATTGAATGGCTTTATCATCGCTTAGCATTGTAAAAATAAAGTCTGAAGAATCACACGCCTGTTGTGGAGAGCATGCAAGCTTAGCGCCTTGGTCAACAAGTGCAGTGGCCTTTTTTGGATCACGATTGTATACNGTAAGTTGATGTCCGGCTTGGAGTAATAAGGGAGCCATNACTGCACCCATCTTCCCCAATCCTAGAAAGCTAATTGTTTTTTTCATTATNATTAATATTATCAGTCATCGTCTGGCACAAAAGCTATAAGATCCAATGAAGTATTGGCTCCATCAATACCTAGAGAATGATTCATGCCAATGGTGGTTGATGCAGGTTTATCATTAGGAAAATAGCTTGCCCAAGATTCTATGGACTCAGCAAACCATTGCAGATCATCATGAAAGCATGCTCTTCTTACAATATTTTCAACCGTTGTGNCAGCAGCTTCAGAAATTGCATTAATATTCTCCATCATNTATCTCATCTGAGTCTGTGCAGGTCTTCCATACCATGGTGCTGCAGGATTTCTGGTCATGCCCTCCGCTAGCTTCCCATTATTATCAAAAGCCATTTGGGTACTAAAAAATAATAGATTACCAACTTTAATTGCTTGAGGNTCATGCCCTAATGGTTTTGGAGCATCAGAAGCTTCGATAACTTCTTTTTTTAAATGACTCTCATCAGTAAGTAACATCAGGGAAGCTTCTACTTTTATATCACGATGATTCATCCCCGAATGAGGGAGCACAAATCGAGCAGGAGGATTGTTAGGAAACCATTTTTTCCATATCTTATCAACAACTGCGAAATCCCTAGAATCCCCTATAAAAACTTCAGCTTTGACTGATTGTTCAAAACTACTGCCAGATTTTTCCGATATTTGTAATAATTTTTCAAGCATGCGCTCAGTTTGTAATTCAATAGAATCATTGGATAAACCATCTTCATCCATTCCATTTTGATTGCTAGTAAAAATCCAATCTCCTTTGCGAATGGCATCTGTATGNATTGAAGATTTTTCTGATTGGTCTCCACCTAAAGAAAAATATATTGATTCATCTTGGCTAGCAAGACAAATTACCTCNAACTCAATTTGGGTCCCAACCCACATAAGTTCACTGATCCCTATGGAGGATCTTGGTGGCAGATAATCTTGAAAGGATCTGTTCATCGAATTTTCATAAGGTTTTATGTCCAAGCGATGCGAATTATTAGACGATAAGAAACTTTTTTGATTTGGGTGTTCGGAAACAAACCACTCCCATGTTTTCATGGTATCCATTTTCATATTACAACCAGTTGCTTGAAGTGTTTGTTCAATATTTCTATAAATAAAATCAGATTGCAGCTCCAAACCACTGNTAGCTCCACTTTCACTATTAGGTATAACTTCACTTGGCAGACCAGTTTTAAAATCACTGGCCAATTGACCAGCAATAAAGACCCAGTCACCTACTTTAATAGCTGGACTGTATGGCATTATAGGCTTGGGAACTCCATCTTTCAGACCCGGCCAAATAGCTCTTGGTTTGATTGTTTTTTCCAATTTTTCAGTCATTTAGTACCATTGATATTTTCCACTTGTTATAAAGATATCATTCAATATTAATTAATGTTAATTGTTATATATGCTGAGATATAATACTATTTATCAAGTGATCAATAAATAACCTTTTTATATAATTTTTAAATAATGAAATTATCGATTTTTACAATGCCCTTGCACCCTCCTGAACGAAGTTACACAGAAGTACTTCGTGAAGATAGGGAAGCTATCATCCTGGCTGATCAGTTAGGTTTCGATGAAGCATTTATTGGTGAACATGTCACAGACAAAGCTGAGCCAGTAACTTCATGTCTTATATTTATTGCTAGCCTAATCAATGACACAAAAAATATTAAACTTGGGAGCGGTACCGTTAATCTACCGAACAATCATCCAGCAGGAATAGCTGCTCAAGTAGCAATGATCGATAACATGCTGGAAGGAAGATTTCTATTTGGTATCAGTCCCGGTGGACTCTTATCTGATGCTGAGATATTTGGTAATTTAGATAAAGATAGAACTGAAATGTTTGTCGAATCAATCAACCACATATTGGATATTTGGAATAAAGAGGCACCATATAATCTAGAGGGTAAATATTGGAACATCTCAACAGAGTTGAACCTGGATAAAGAAACAGGACAAGGCATTATAGTCTCCCCTTATCAAAAACCACATCCGCCCATAGTTGTGACAGTTGTAGCGCCCTTCTCAAAAGGAATCGTCTTAGCTGCANAAAGAGGATGGACACCAATTTCAGCGAATTTTCTACAACCAATATGGGTAGCTTCTCATTGGCCAATGTATAAGAAAGGTTGTGAACTAGGAGGCTATGAAGCGAAAACGGAAAATTGGAGAGTAGCAAAAAGTATTTTTGTTGCTGACGATGAAAAAACAGCNCAAAGATATGGNAAAGGACCTGATGGACCTTATCATTTTTATTTTAAACAAATGATGAAAAAGCTTATTGGAAATGGCAGACCTGATTTATTTAAGCATGACAGAGATATGGCGGATTCAGATGTAACTCTCGATTATGTTCTTGATTCATTAGTTATAACCGGAACAGTTGATAGTGTGGTTGAACAAATTGAGTCGTTCAAAGAAAAAACTGGGGATTTTGGTACACTTGTTTATGCGGCTCATGATTGGGTTGAACCTGAACTTTCAAAAAGATCTATGGAATTAATGTCAAAGGAAGTTATGCCTAAGCTCAATCAATAAGATTGAAACTATAAGCAGTTAGGCTAATTATCATGCAAGAGAAATCTTTTCAAATTGGAGTTGTTGGTTTAGGCATTATTGGATCAGCAATTTCAAAGCATCTACTTTCAAGCAATCATCAAGTTATTGGTTTTGATATTGATCAAAATAAACTTATCGAAAACAATGGGCAACCACTGACAATCTCAACGAGTCTTAAAGAGTTACTTAGAAGCTCTGATGTGATTATAACTTGTCTGCCAAATGAACAATCTCTGAGTGATACAGTTGATCGATTAGTTTCTTTAAAAGACACAACAGTTAAAACGATCATTGAGATGAGCACTCTAGGTATTGCTTGCAAGTCTAAAAACAAAGAAAAATTAATTTCTAAGAACATTCATTTGTTGGATTGTCCTATTAGCGGAACTGGTGAGCAAGCTTCTCGAGCTGATATTGTGATTTATGCGAGTGGCGATGAACAGAGCTATAAAGAGATTGAATCAATTTTTAATTCTTTTTCTAAGGATTGCTTTTATCTAGGCGACTTTGGTAATGGCAGCAAAATTAAACTCATAGCTAATTTTTTAGTATCGATTCATAACGTAGCCTCCGCTGAGGCTATTTTACTGGCTGAACAAACCGGCATTGACCTAGATAAAATATTTGAAGTGATCTCCTCTGGTGCAGGCACCTCCAAGATATTTGAGCTCCGTGCACCCATGATGATGAAAAGAGAATACAAACCTGCAACTATGAAAATGAATGTTTGGAAGAAAGATATGACTTTAATTAGAGAATTCATCGACCTTTATAGTGTTTCTACTCCTTTATTTTCTGCCACAGAAGAGCTTTATGAATTAGCCTTAGAAATGGGTCTAGAAGAAGAGGATACAGCAGCAGTTTATGAAACCTTAAAAAAAATAGATCAAGAAGGAGCAGATAAAGATGAATAATGAAATTCATTTTTATACTCATGGCCAAGGTCATCCAATTATTTTTATCCACTCATTAGGACTCGATCATAACTTATGGAACTTTTGCATCGAAGAATTATCAACTGTGGCACAAACCTTGACGTATGATTTACCGGGTCATGGAATCAATCCACCTCCAGAATATCCATATAATATTGAAGATCTATCCTCAGACCTCATTAAGGCACTCAAGAGAAATAAGATTTCAAAAGCAAGTTTTGTGGGTCTATCCATTGGTGGTATGGTTGCACAACATTTAGCCGCTCATAATCCAGATGTAGTTGAAAAACTAATACTAATAGACACCACAACAAAATATTCTCAAGAATGGAAAAAAAACTGGGCACAAAGAGCAAGTATTGCAAGGAGTCAGGGTGTATCAACCATGAAGGAGAAACTCCTAGAAGCATTTTTTACGCCTGATTTTCTATCGCATAATTCATCTGAGATCAAATACTGTAGGTCTGTTATTAATTCAATGTCAGACGAAGGTTATGCGTTAGCCTGTGAAGCTCTTGCTTTAGCTAATACAGAAGACTATGCATCTTTGATTGATAGCGATACCTTAATTATGTGTGGTAGAGAAGATAATATTTTATTCAAAGAAGCCGTTTCTTGGTTGGATGAAAATATTAAAAAAACACAAGTGGAGTGGCTTTCACCTGCACAACATGTCTCTCCTTTAGAGCGTCA
>JGI26060J43896_10000105_pt1 | contig 27136 bp, 22 predicted proteins | sample MarorgKNORR_S2LV_6_FD_43896 | JGI IMG/M metagenome (IMG submission 43896) | reverse complement strand
TCCAGCACCTCCAAAGAAAAAACTCGTTCAACCAAAAGGCAAGCCAAAAGGCAAGCCAAAAGGCAAGCCAAAAGGGAAACCTGCTGGCAAGAAGAAAAGGCGTGGGCGCAAAATTAACATAAAACTTGGTTTAAGACAAAAGAAAATAACCGATGAAAAAGATACCTATACAGATCAAATCGGCTGGACATCTACTGCAGAATCTTTCGAAGAGTTTGAAGAACCAGCCTCAAAAGAGCCAGAGATAGTAACACATCAATGCTCAATGTGTGGTTCGACAATGCGAATCCCGAGACCTAAAAGAGAACGCTACAAAGTTATTTGTGCATATCCAGAGTGTGGTCATTCTGACACAATTGGAATATAATTTAAATTAAAAAGAGGGAGAGAGCTCTCTTTATTGATGCAAACAATAATACTATAATTAATAAATATCTAACTCCAATTTGCGGTGCATTTTGAGAACCATATTTAGATCCAATAAAACCACCTAGTAATACTGCAATAATAAAAGGCAAAAGAATGGAAAAATCAATATCTAGTTGTCCCGAAATTCCAGCCCCAAAAAGTCCAGCCATTGAATTGACCCATATGAAAAGTGCCGCTGTCGCTGCAGCACTTTTTGGTGTAGCCCAACCTTTNAGAAGGAGAATAGGTGAGAGAAAAATACCTCCACCGACGCCAATAATACCACTAATTAACCCAATACCACCACCTATAGGAAGGGACTTTGAAAATCCAGGTGTGGCAATTTTTTCATTATCAATGAGCGTTTTTCTCTGAAATAACCTATAAGCAGCCCATATCAAAGTAATCGACAGCAATACATCATAAATACCGCTATTTATCCTCATATATCCACCAATTATTGCAAAAGGTACACTTGCTAGAATAAATGGTAAGGTTAGTTTTGGTAGATGAAATCCTGCCTTTCGATAATGGTAAAAAGCAATAGATGCAACTACTAAATTCAAGCACCAAACATGCTGTTTTAGCCAACCACTATCGTATTCACCATAAATTGTTAATGATAAAACAGCCAAATAGCCAGAAGCTCCACCATGCCCTACGCTAGAGTAGAGTAACGCAACAAGAAATAATGAAAGAAGAATCAAAAACTCACCTCCAACCAACATAATACCCGCTAATTAATAATAATATTTGAATAAAGCGTTTCTCTATTCAAACACACTATTGATGTGCTTCAACATACTCCAGATGTATATGGAGAGGGGGATAAGTCTAGAACGCGCTCGNACTCTTATAGAAATGGAAAAAATCGAACTCTCCGTTGAACGAGTAAATTTAGATAATGCATATGGGCGAGTTCTAGGAAAAGGACTAGCATCTAAAGTAGAAGATCCCCGATTTGATAATTCTGCAATGGATGGTTGGGCAGTAAAAAAAGAAGATTGTCCCCTAACTGAAAACAAATCTTTGGAAATAGTCGGTATTAGTCAAGCAGGATCATCTCAAACACCCACTATTAGGCTAGGACAAGCCTGCAAAATAATGACCGGCGCACAAATGCCGGAAGGCGCAGATGCAATCGTGATGGTCGAGGATAGTGAAATAGATGGAAATAAAGTAATTATTTCCGGTCCTGCCCGAGAAACATACATTCGTCGAAAAGGAGAAAACTTATCAAAAGGGAAAGAAGCATTGTTTGCTGGAGATTTTATGAGTCCAGCCACAATCTCTCTTGCAGCCACAATGGGGTATGAATACATAGATGTCTACCGAAAACCAATTATTGGAATAATAAGTACAGGCGACGAACTAGTATTGCCTGGATCAAAAATAAAAGATTGGGAAATATACGAATCAAACTCATTCGGAATCGCAGCTCTAGTAGAAAAAATGGGAGGCACACCAATTCGTTATGATGTAGTAACTGATTCTTTAGATAAATTANGAGATTCTTTGAACCATGCCGCGAAAAATTGTGATGCAATAATAACTACCGGCGGNGTNTCTATGGGTGATTGGGATATTGTACGCAAATTAATGGAATTAGAGGGTGATATAATATTCTGGCGTGTTAATATTAGGCCCGGAGGGCCACCTATATTCGGCAAATGGAACGAAATTCCTATTTTTGGATTACCAGGTAATCCAGTTAGTAGTCACGTAGTATTTTCAATGTTAGTATGTCCATGGTTTTCAGCATCTTTTGGTGTAAGTGAAAATCAAAACCCTAGTTTAGGTAGGAAAGTACGAGTCAGGATGCTAAATAATGTAAAAGGTGCTGATGGAAAAATCTGTTTAAGAAGAATACGAATAACTAATGATCAAACAGGATTAGTTGCTTCAACGCACACGCATCAAGGCAGCGGTAATATTAACAGCATGGCTATTCACAATGGTTTGACATTATTGCCCTCTGGAGTTAACGCTAATGTTGGCGATATAATAGACGCATTTTGGTTTAATTGATAAAAAAAAGAATACATGTCTTCAAGGGCATCCAATATTACGACTAATACAATACAGAGGTGAAAAAATGGTTTTGAAGAAAAAAAAGCGAATCATTGATCAAGGATGGATTGAGGTAAAGGGCGCTAGAACACACAATCTTCAAGATATTGATGTAGATATTCCAAGAGGGAAATTCGTAGTAATATCAGGAGTATCTGGTTCTGGTAAATCTAGTCTCGCTTTTGATACATTATACGCCGAAGGTCAAAGAAGATATGTGGAAAGTTTGAGCTCATATGCAAGACAATTCTTAGGACAGATGAAGAAGCCCGATTGTGATTCAATAGAAGGCCTTTCTCCTGCGATAAGTATTGATCAAAAACAAGGTAGCCACAATCCGAGGTCAACAGTTGCAACTGTTACTGAGATCATGGATTACATGCGATTACTTTGGGCGAGAGTAGGCACTCCACATTGTCCCGAATGTGACCGTGAAGTTGCTAGAAGGACAGTACAAGAGATAGTCGATGATGCGATGTGGAGATTTGAAGAACATGCCATTGCTGTGTGGAGCCCAACAATTCGTAACCGTAAAGGCACTCATGCAGATTTATTCAAGGGACTAGTAGAACAAGGATATTTAGAAGGAAAAATTAATGGTAGAGTTGCAGGATTTGACAATCCACCCGAATTAGAGAAAAATCTTCGGCATGATATTGATGTCAGAGTAGATCGATTAAAATTAAACCGTGCAAATCGGCAAAGATTGACAGAAGCAATAGAATCTGGATTAAGGCTTGGTGGGGGGACAATCGCTATTGAGAGTTTAGATAAACCAAAAGGGAATAAAATAAATCGAAACGAACAAGCAGAAAAAACAGAAAAAGGTCAAATAATTCCATATTCTGAAGAATTTGCTTGTCCCGAACACGGTGCGTTTTTACCTGAAATGTCTCCAAGAGTATTTTCTTTTAATAATCCATTAGGGGCTTGTCCAAATTGTCAAGGACTAGGGGTTCAAAGAGAATTTTCTCCGGAGTTAGTTATTGATAGGACATCTACTGTGGAAGAGGGATGTATCCGTCCATTTAGATCATCAATGATGTCAGGTTGGTATAAGAGCCAAATGACGCAAGTATGTGAGCACTATGGTATCCCTTCAAATATTAATTTTGGCGATCTGAATGATGATGATAAAGACATTCTTCTTTATGGGTCGGGAGGNACTAAAATATCTTTTGAATTTACTTCAGAAAAAGGCTCTTCTTACAATATGCTAAGATCTTGGGAAGGAGTATTCCATAGAATTCGTAGAACTTATAACGAAACATCATCCGATAGAACTAGGTCTAGAATGACTTCTTTTATGAACGACGAACCTTGTCCAGATTGTAAAGGTCGAAAATTGAATAATGCAGTCAGTAAGGTAATAGTAGGGGGAGTTTCTTTACCCGCAATCTCTTCCTGTAGTGTTTTAGAAGCTCTCGCTGTTGTCCAATATTGGAGAGCAGGAAAGTTAGACAATACTTGGGAAAAATTAGGTAGAGATAAACCCAGTAGCCAAATAATATCTTCAACTAATCAACTTTCTGAAAGGTCAATATTTATCGGTACTGAGATAATTAAAGAAATAGAAGCACGTTTGAGGTTTCTTGCATTAGTGGGTCTAGATTATCTTACTTTAGATAGGCGGGCCAGTACACTTTCAGGCGGAGAATCTCAAAGGATTAGACTAGCAACACAAATTGGAACTAGGCTAACAGGAGTAATGTACGTTCTTGATGAACCAAGTATAGGACTTCATCCACGCGATAATGATAGACTTTTGGAAACACTTAGAGAACTTACAACTTTAGGTAATACATTGCTTGTAGTTGAACACGATGAAGCTACTCTTAAGCAAGCCGACTGGATTGTTGATATTGGCCCAGGGGCAGGGAAAGAAGGTGGAAAAGTACTAGTTAGTGGCGAATTAAATGAATTACTTTCAAACGAAGAAAGTATTACTGGNGCATATTTATCTGGCAAAAAAAGAATACCTATCCCCGATGATAGGAAAAANCCTGATAATGATAAATGGTTGCAAATTCTCGGAGCAAGAGAAAACAATTTACAAAATATTGACATTTCAATACCTTTAGGTTGTTTTGTAGCCGTCACAGGAGTTTCTGGTTCGGGTAAATCTTCTTTGATAGCTTCAACATTGGCGCCAGCTTTACTCCGAGAGATACACGGTAGTGACACTTCGCCAGGCCGCTATGATAAAATCGAAGGATTCCAAGAGATCGATAAAACAATTGTAATAGATCAATCTCCAATTGGAAGAACTCCTCGTTCAAATGCTGCAACCTATACAGGTGCCTTTGGGCATATCCGTAATCTATTCACTGAAACAACAATGTCAAAAGAAAGAGGGTATTTACCTGGGCAGTTTTCATTCAATGTCAAAGGTGGACGCTGTGAATCATGCAAAGGGGCGGGATCAATAAAATTAGAGATGAATTTTTTACCGGATGTTTGGGTGACTTGTGATATCTGTAAAGGTAAACGTTACACTAGAGAGACTCTAGAGGTNGAATGGAAAGGAAAAAACATTCAAGATATTTTAGAAATGTCTGTAGAAGAAGCATCATTATTCTTCAAAAATCAAAAATCATTAAATCGTATTCTAACTACTTTGAAAGACGTTGGCCTCGGATATATCAGATTAGGCCAACCTGCAACAACTCTTTCCGGAGGTGAGGCCCAAAGAGTAAAACTAGCTTCCGAACTTCATAGACCAACTAGGAGCCATACTGTTTATATTTTGGACGAACCAACAACTGGACTTTCGTTATTTGATGTACATCAGTTGACAGAAGTCCTCCTACGTTTACGTAGAAACGGCCATACTGTGATAGTGATCGAACATCATCTTGATGTAATAAAATGTGCAGATTGGGTAATAGATCTAGGCCCTGAAGGTGGCGAGTTAGGTGGTTTTATTGTTGCAGAAGGTCCCCCTGAAAAAATAATCAAAGTAAAAGCCAGCTATACGGGATTGCATCTCAAAGAACTGCTAAATTAGTATTTATAGGGCTAAGATTTGAGTACGACCTCCCTTTGGGCGTATTATGTATCGTTCAGGCAACCCCACACTTTCAGATTCTACTTTTGACAAATCGAATTACCAAGAAGCATCTTGGTGGAATGAAAGTTCCAATTTGATGACTATGGAGGGAACAGTGGAAAAAACTGCCATACTTTTGATTATTACAACAACTTTGGCTATAGCGACCTATACACTTTTCCCAGGCCTTGCAGTTATAGGATTTCTAGGAGGATTTATCACGGCAATGATAGTAATTTTTACTAAATCGACCAATCCAGTTTTGATATGTGCCTATGCTGGGTTTGAGGGCCTTGCTTTAGGTGGCTTCACATTTTTCATAGAGGTTGCAGTGGAGTTTCCAGGGTTAGGAATAATTGCAGCCGCAATAACTTTTGCAATTTTAGGATCCATGTTAATGCTTTATCGAGCAAATTTAATTTCATGGGATAGGAACCTTGCTATTGCAGTTTATTCTTCATTAGGCGCTATATTAATCATATATCTTGCATCATTCATTGGGATGTTTTTAGGATTTGAAATACCTTTGATTCATGGTAATGGTCCAGTAGGAATTGCCTTTTCCTTGTTTGTTATTGGAATAGGGGCTCTTTGTCTAGTTGCTGATTTTGATTTTATAGAGAAAGGAGTCGAAAGAGGCGCTCCTAAACAATTAGAATGGAGAGCGGCTTTCGGATTAATGATAACTCTAGTTTGGTTATATGTAGAAGTACTGAAACTACTTGCAAAGTTAGTATCAAGACGATGAGGACAGTATGGAAACTGACTTAATATTGGCATTGGCTTTAGCCGGGGTTACTTTGGGTGTTGTAGAAGGAATAAAGCCAGGACCTCTTCTTACCATGGTAATCAAGGAAACACTTTCAGGCGGCCTTAGAGCTGGTGCTTGGACTGCAGCAGCACCAATATTTACAGATGGTCCGCTAGTAATCATCAGCCTTTTTGCCGCAGGATGGTTTGCCACTCAACCATTTGCACTTTTTACAATTTCAATAGTTGGAGGAATATTCCTAATCAAGATGGGGATCGACTGTTTTTCAATACAGCCTCCAGTTAGTGATGAATTACTTACGGGTGCTAAAGGAGCGTTTCAAAGAGGTCTTCTGACAAACCTATTGAATCCAAATGTGTATGTGTTTTGGTTTTTGATAGGTGGGCCTTTGATGGCAACTGCTGCCAAAGAAGAGCCCTTAGCGCCTATTGCATATGCTGTATCATTTTTAATTTCAATAATATTAGTCAAGACCTTCATAGCATATATTTTCGACAAAAACCGTGGTAACATTTCTGTAAAGATGTATAAGAATGCACTTTCTCTTTGTGGTATTGCAATGTTAATTTTTGCCGCAGGTTTTATTCTTCAAGGAATTGACATCTGGTCAAACGGCTTTTGAAGAATTTTATGCCAGAGTTTGAGGCCCACCCTCTGGTAAATCATTCAAAGGAACAGTAGAACCTCTAAGACTAGGGCCCAGCATCATAGTTCCATAGATTCCCTCATCAATAAACTCATTTCCTATATTGTGCGAAAGACCGAACCAAGGCCTTCCATAACTATCGACTAAAATATCTATGAAATCTCCGAAGCCACCACATCTATTGTACCCGCAATCAGCCTCCAAACTCAAAGGATCTCCAAAATTATTTACTTGAACTGTGGTGATTAGAGGAGTGTCACTAAACGAATCTGTCATGACAGAAATATACCCATTCCACGTATCTCCTCCAGTGTCTCCAAGGTATGCAAAGGCAACACGGCCACTATCTCCTGCAGCAACAGCAGGGAAACCGGTACCATTCAGTCCAGGGGGAGCAATCATCATTGGGTCGCTCCAAGAATCTCCTTTGTCAAGAGAATATGAATAGTAAGGGAGGTCGTCTACGCCCATCCACATTGCATGCAGATTATTTTCTTCATCAGGGTATACTTGTGCCTCTTCCGCATTCCATGTAGCGGCCGTACCAGTAATGTCGGTTGGAAGCTTGTGTTCAGACCAAATCAAACCCCCATTTGTACTTCTGTATATTGAATAGCCCTCACCATCGCAACTTGGATTTCCTCTGTAGAAATTGCCATCATTAGCCCCTACCATATGACCAGTCAAACCTCCGCTGTTACAATTGACTGGAGCGCCTGAAACTTGCTGTGTCCAAGTCAAGCCTCCATCGAAACTCGAAGAACACAGCGGATGGGGAGCGTTCCCATTGATACAGAATACCCAGGTTGTTGGATGCAATGGCGCAGGATAAGGCGAGGAAGCTATTGTTTGATGATCTTGAATCGAAGTTCCCGAAGCACCTGTTGGCAAAGGGGACCAAGTTTCTCCCTCATCATCTGAAGTTTCAACAGTCATTCCTAATAGGGCATGCATATCGAATTTCATTATTCGATCTGTCCAAGGGTCTACGTAAACATAAGGATCATTAGAATTTCCAACCGGAATTAAAGTAGGACTGTAAACATCCTGGCATGAATACTCGGAAACATTAGTCATCTCAAAAAGGTCGCTACACTGAATAATTGCAGTAGCGCCAGCAGCTCCATTCCCGTAACTAGTCATGTAGATATTGTCTTGAGAAGTAATTCCAATCGTAGGCTCAAAAGTTGAAAAGCCAATTCCATAATACGTTCCCTGGGCACATAATGGGACATTTTCTCCTTGTAATATCGAAGTTCCATTAATTATGGACGGAGCAATCAATGCATCAATGGCCCCTGGATAGTGGTACCAAGTATTGTTAGCGATTCCATTCGGACAGAGGTCATCAAATGGTGATTTTTCTTTCATTTCTTCTACTGTATTTCCAGCAAAACAACCAGAGATCATTGGTGCCAAGAGGAGTAAAACCAAGCCGCCGGCGATTGTACGCATATTCTTCCGACTCCATAGCTATACATCAGAATAACGGAAAATCAATCACGACATTTTCAAAGTCGAATTCCCTCCGACTGGTAGTTGAGGTAAACTAATTAATTCTCCATAAAGAGATGGGCCAGTCATAAATGTGCCAATAATTGCCTCTTCAAATCCTGCAGCGTTATGCGCCAAAGCCACCCAAGGCCTTCCTTGATCATCAATCTCAATATCTATGAAATCTCCAAAACCACCACAACGAATATTCCCGCAATCAGAAGTATCATCTAATGGATCACTGGGAAGATTTACTGCCACACTAGTGATCAATGGCATATCTGCAAATGCATCTGTCATTACTGCCATATATCCACCCCAACCGACCCCTCCTGTAGTGGTATTATTTTCAGTCACATCATTCATTTCTCCGATATAGCCAATTGCGACTCTTCCAGAATCTCCAGCAAAAATCGTTGGAAACCCAGTCTCTTTAATTCCTGGTGCTGAAACCATTAGGGGTTCTCCCCACGAGACTCCTTTATCCTGAGAATTTGCATACCAAATCATTTGGTCGGTTGAAATCCAAGTTGCATGAACATTTCCTGCTTCATCTACTGCTGTAGCAACTTCATGTGAGTGCCAACCTTGTTGCATTCCAACTTCAGTAGTAATGGTATGTTCACTCCAAGTATATCCTCCATCATGAGATGCATATACAGCAGGGCCTTCACATGAGGGATTGCCCCTGTAGATGGAACCATCAGAACCACCGGCAACATGGCCATGGAGCCCTGAGCATTGATTACCTACCATTTCGGTAGGATACCCAAGCTGCTGAACATCCCATGTATGCCCTCCATCTAGAGACCTAGAGCATTGAGCGCCAGCGGCTGGTGAGCCAGTATTAATACAGTAAACATATACTACATCTCCAACTATTGCGTTAGGATGAGGCATAGATGCAATACTCTGATGGTCCTGTGGAGCATAATATCCTTCAACTGGAAACGGCGTACTCCAAGTTTCGCCATCATCATCAGAATATTCTACGAACATAGCAGTAAGGGCATGCATATCAAACTTAACCAATTTATCATTAAATTTATCAACATAAAGATAAGGATCATTTGAATTAGGAGTCTGTCCTTGATCATCACTCATTCCAAATGGGCCAACATCTTCCCAAGTTTGTCCCTGATCAGTAGATCTAATGATGTGAGTTCCATCCCCCAAACCATTATAATTTGTAAAGAATATAGCTCCCGAAGAGGTAATTCCTAAAGTAGGCTCAAACGTATCCCATCCAGTCCCATAATAAGTTCCACTAGCATAAAAAGGGGCATTATCTCCCGAAAGATTGGTTGAAATATTCCTACCCGCAACCGCTAAAGCATCAGTCGCATCTACAGTTGAAGGATTATCGACAGTTCCTGGGTAATGGTACCAAGTAGTCATAGGGACATCTCCTTCTTCGAAAATAAAAGGCCCACTTTCTTCGATTTGTTCCTTGTTTTCCCCAGCAAAACACCCAGATAATGTTGGAACAATCAACAGTAAGCCGACTATGATTGTAAGGGTACGCATATGTTTCCGAATTTACGATAGCATAAAACATAAACAGTTTCATTGTGTGTAACCAATCATTTCCAATCATTATCTATAATATTCGGAATAGTGTCAGTTATAGTTTTACTAAGGGGTGTCCAATTCATTTGCAAATCATTTTCTGCAGGTGAAGCGTCCCAGTATAATTTATTTTTCAAATGTCTTTTCGCCCAAGAAATACTAACTCTAGGATGAAATGCACAAACAATTAATGCCATATAGTAAGGTAACTGCCTAACAGGCCATTTCCTTTTTGGATATTTTTGTTTTAGAATTTTAGAAATATCTGCCCACATCATTTCACCAGCGACAGTCAAATATCTCCCCTTATCTTCACCCATTGTTAGAGCTCTTACGTGTGCTTCTGCAACATCTCTTACATCTACTATGTTTATTTGCATAGGCAATATTACTGGTAATTCTCTATTTACTAGCATCATTATTACCGACAATGAGCCTTTCAAATGCCGAGAGGAAAGAGGCGGTCCGAAGACCATGCAGGGATGTATTGTAACCATTTTCAGTTTTTTCAAACCTTCTAAATTTTCATGCCAATTCCGTACAATCATTTCAGCACTATATTTTGCTAATCCATATGGATTTTGTTCCAGTGTTGCATCAGATGCAAAAGTTTCAGTTGTAAGGGTCACCCCATTTTCCCAATTCTCGGGTCTAATTGCAGCGGTCGAGGAAGTATGGACAAATCTCTCAACAGTCCCAGACTTTTCAATAGCCGAAATTACGTTCTTAGTTCCTATTACGCTTGGGTCGACAATTTTAGATTGAGGGGTTTCAGAACTTATAATTACAGCAGCAGCAGTATGTATAACGTCTGTAGATTTGGCAATAGCGGCATCTACGCTGTCCGAATCAAAAAGATCCATTTTTACAATTTCCAAAGAACCTCCATTCAAGATTTCAAGATTTTTCAGATGATCTACTCTTTCCGGATCATCAACGTCTCTGACAGTAGCTCTGACGTTTTTTCCTTTTGATAATAAGTTGGCTACAACATGGCTTCCAATGTATCCACTGGCACCTGTAACTACGACGACCCCTTCGCTCATACCCTTTCGTCAAGGATATAGCACTTCGACTTAGCGCATCTATTCTTCTTTAATAATTTCTTTATTTTTAGATAACCAACTCGGCGCCCACCAATTTAGGTCACCCATTAATCGCATAGTTGCTGGCACCACCAAGGCTCTGACTATACTGGCATCAACCGCTACACCCAAAGCAAGCATCAGTCCGAATTGTTTCATAATAACTACCGAGGATGTGCCAAATGCCGCAAATACAGTAATCATAACTAAAGCAGCTGAAGTGATAATCCGGCCACTCTTCTGCAATCCTACCGCTACAGCTTTTGTATTATCTCCTGTACGCTCCCATTCTTCATGAATCCTGGATAGCATTAGGACCTCATAATCCATACTTAACCCAAAGAGAATAGCAAAAATCATCACAGGAGTTGTAGGGTCAATTGGTTGAGGTGTAAAATTCAATAATTCTGCTCCATTTCCTAGTTGGAAAATCCATATCAACACTCCAAATGATGCGCTTATGGATAAAATATTCATAATTAGTGCTTTTATTGGTAAAATAACAGATCTAACTTGGAAGAATATTAGGATATAAGTGGATATGAAAATAAATGCTAGAGCGATGGGCATTTTTTCTGCTACAGCATCTAAAACATCTTGATTATACGCGGCAAGTCCGGCAACATGAACCTCTCCTTCGCCACCAAACTGCATATTTTTACTTCCCAATTCCCTGATATTTTTTACAACAACTCTTGCATCTTCGCTAGACTGATCGCCCTCTATACCAACGACCAATAATATGACTCCTTCACCTACAGATGCTTCTTTGTGATAATTACGTTGAAGGGCTAATATCCCAGCCTCTTCAGCTGTTAAATTTTGATCATTCGATTCATCCCAAAAAGCAATCATTTCATCTTGACTCATCGAAGCATCAAAATGAGCATGAGTATATACGTAACTGGCCTTATTAATATTCAAAATTTCTTTTGAAAACAAATACAAACTCCGAAGATTCTCTTCTGAGAATGGCTCTACTCCATCCTCAATCTCAAATACAACAAGAGCTGTATTTGCAACATTTTCTGGCCATTTTTCATCTGTAATTTCCAATCCATTTCTTGCCTCATCATCAGGACTTAGAGCCTTCCAAGTTACAATCCCCCACTCTGCTTGAATGAATGGAGATCCAGCAATTAATAATACTAATATTGCCGGTATAAGTACAGAAATCGGGCGCTTCATCACGCCTTCAGCAATTCGTGACCAAAAACCATCATCTTCATTTTTTTCCTCCATAGAGAAAGGTACNTTGAATGAATTCACCCTATCTCCTAANAGGGATAATGTAGCAGGAAGTAAAACCATAGAAGACGTCAANGCCACGAATGTAGCACAAATACCACCCCACCCTAGAGACGGCAATCCTGTATTTTCAAAAAATAACATTCCCATTAATCCCACCATCACAGTCATTCCTGAGAAGAAAATAGCGCGCCCAGCAGTTGCACTTGTCATTGCAATAGCTGTTCTATGATCACGCCCTCTGGCTAATTCTTCCCTAAATCTATTAACGATAAATAGGGAATAGTCAACACTTAATCCAATTCCCAATAATGAGACAATATTATTGGCATAAATAGTAATATCGTCAAAGATATATGTTAATCCCGTGACAATTCCAACAGCAGCAATGACGGTATATACTCCAGTTAATACAGGCAATCCGGCAGCAACAAGACTTCCAAATACTAGTAGCAATATTATCAAAGTTATTGGTGCCGATATCAATTCTGCTTTGATTAATTCTTCTTCTAATGTCAAATCAAAAGAAACATCAATTGCCAAATCTCCAGTTACCCACTTTTCCATATTTTCCGGGATATTTTCTGGTAATTCTAAATCTTCAATAGTATCTTTCAAAAGAACTTTTGAACCCTCTCTATCTAAATTTATTTGAATCTTAATTCTTGACCATGAACTATCTACTTCACTAATCAACTTTGATTGATTTGCTTCATTAGTAAACCAGGGGTAATCTATTGCAACATTTTTATTATCTTTATAAATTTCTACTGTACTTTCCATGGCAGATCTAATTTCAGAATCATTGGAAACTCCAGTAGGATGATGAAATAATACATAAAATACTTGATATCCACTTTCATTTTCATCTGAAAATCCTGATGCAAGAGCTTCCCATCCATATACTGATTCTAAATCTCCTTCTCCAAAACCTTCGGCATATTTCGGTTCTAAAGTAATTAATCCAGCCAGACTGACCCCTAAAAGTAAAGTAGCCACTAAGACAACTTTGGCATTATCATAAACGAAACCACCTATTTTGTAGTATAGCCTATCTTGTAAAACCGACGGGTCAGTAGTACCTTCCATGACGCCCCCGAATGACTTTTATTATTAAAACAACAAGTGATTAATATCACACTTAACGCTAGGATGATAATTTGTTCCTAACAAAGTGAAGCCACTGAATCAATAATTAAACTTGGTCGCTGTGACGCGTTTTCAGCATCATTCTTTGTAGCTTCTCCGGAAAGAACTAGAATCCCATGAACTCCAGCCCTATCTGCCATTTCCATATCGGTATAAAGGCGATCACCAATCATTGCACAAGCGTTACTTTCAAGACCCAACTCATTGATTTTATGTAGAATCATGCCTGGATTTGGTTTTCCACAAATATGTGTGGGGGTAACTCCAGTGGTAGCCTCGAATAGTGCTAGATAAGCCCCAGTATCAGGTAAACCTCCATCTGGTGATGGGCAAACCATGTCTGGATGACTTACTACTAGGGGAATGCCCCTATGCAGATAAATAGACGATTTAGTTAACTTTTCATAAGTTATTTCTGTATCATAACCTAATACTACAAACTGGGGTTCATCTGAATCAGTATTGATGCCAGATTCTTCTAACATCTCTCTCATCCCTTCTGTACCAACTAGATATGTTTGAGATATATTTTCATTAGAGAGCCAAGATAATAAATCATGAGTAGATAGTAAAATTTCTTCTTTAAGGGCAGGAATCCCCATTTTCTCTAATTTTGATAAATATTGACCTACAGATTTACTTGAATTATTAGACAAGAAAAATCTCTTAATCCCTCTTTTTTCTATTCGATTTAAAAAATCAATAGCTCCTGGAATTAAATTATCTCCCATGTATATGGTCCCATCTAAGTCTAAGAATACTGCCTCAATATTTTCTAAAGCAGAGGTTAAATTTTTCATATAACATAACTCCTCAAGGCAGTAGTAATGTTTTCATTAAGAACCAAGGACTCCACAATTTTTTTTGTGTTTCCTTACTGGCAATCATTTCCGACATCATTATGCCAATTTGTTCCTTCTTTGAAGCTTTCTTAACGAACCAATTCGTCAATAATTTCCATTTCATTACTTGTTGCAAAGTCTTAGAATTTTTTAATTCTGAACCTAAGTGTTCCCATAATTGTTGCATATATTTATTAGCATCATCTTCAGTAAAACCATTTTTATGTAAATCCTTATCGAAAATAGTTGAGGTTAATTTTGCTGACAATAAGGCATTCCCAATTCCTTCTCCACTAAATGGGTCGACCAAACTAGCAGCATCTCCGACACACATTGCTCCCGCCATAGCCGATCTTCTTGGTTGATAAGGAGAGGGAGGATTTTTTCTTGGCGAACCAAACGGTAACTGCCAGCCTTTTTCGGATCCAGACACTAAAGTAGCTCCAGCAAATCTTTTTTTGAATCTTGGATGCTCATTTATTACCCATTTCTGTATTTTCTTCAGAGATTTCTTTTTGTCTCCTTTTAATTTTCTATGTTCTGAGATTAACATACCGATTCCAACATTAACTCGATTTCCCTGTACAGGGAATAACCAAAAATATCCTGGCAATACTTCGTCAATAAAATGTATTTCGATAGCACCTTTTTCTCCACCTAAACCACCTACATCATCCCAATATTCACGATAACCTCCACAGAAATGGTCATCATCTCTATGCGGTTCATTGTGTATTTCAGTTATTACTCTGGATACCGGGCAGTTATATCCTCCTGCACCTACTGTGAGAGCAGAAGTAAAAGTCATATTTTCATTACCTGACCTAGTACCCCCTATGTTGCCTGTAATTCCAGTAATTTTATTTCCATTTTCTGTTTTTTCAATCTTTATTTCGTTAACTGAAAAACCTTGGATTACTGAGCCACCATTCTCTCTTACAATCTCCTGCCCTCTTTTGAACATCATATAGTCAAATTGCTTCCTTGGCAATGAATAACCTGATTGCAATCCCATTTTTTCATAAGATTCTTTTGGAAGCATGACACGAACCTCCGATCCATTAGCACTTCCAAAAACAATTGAATCTACAACATAATGCGGTGTAGATTCAATCATATCTAGAACACCCAATTCTTTTACATGAGAAAGAGATTTTCCACCAACAGCATCACCACAAACTTTGTCTCTTGGCCAAACTTCTTTCTCGATTAAAAGAACCTTACAGCCATTCAAAGCATTGTATGCAGCGGCAGCTGAACCTCCTGGTCCACCACCAACGACAATCACGTCGAAATGCTCTCCCGATTCAGGATTTTTTCCCGAATCAATAGGTTTTTCCCACTCGTCCATCTTCTCGCCGTAACTTCGGATGTATACACAGGCATTGAATATATGCTATAGGCTATATTGGAAAGCGGCTTAGCGAACCCCATGGGAGAAACAGTATACATCGTACAAACAACTCTTTCCGGAGAATTAAATGAAGCAGAAGTCGGTATTTGGGCACAATCAATAATTGATTCTAAATTAGGTGTGTGTGTTAATTCGCACAAAATACAATCAATCTTTCGTTGGAAGGGAGACATCCAAAGCATTACAGAATGGCAAATTCAGATTAAAACCTCTGAAAAATCGAAAGACAAATTAATACTTAAGATAAAATCAGAAAACGTTTATGAAAACCCTGAGATATTATGCTGGCCAACGACTTCTACAAAAGAATATTCTGAGTGGATAATGGGTGAGTGAATTTTGTTTAAACTAGCAAAAAAAGTTCCCACAACATCGTGGAGTTCTGATGACCCCATGTCGTTAAGACCAAAACCAAAAACTCTCATTATTTTAGTAATAGGATTATGGATATTCGGAACTGGTGATGCCGTAATTATTGCTGCAGGATTGGGAGTTGCTCCTTGGACAGTTTTAGCCCAAGGAATCGGAAATCAATTGAATTGGTCAATAGGTGAAGCAACATTTTTCATTAGTATGGTAGTTCTAATTTTATGGATCCCTCTCAAAGAAAAACCCGGTGTAGGGACGATTCTAAATGCCATTCTCATCGCAGCTGCAATAGATATTATGGAACCTATATTACCTCATCCAGAAGATCCAATTCTTCAAGTAATCCAAGTATTAGTAGGCACAATCCTAGTCGGTGTAGGCAGTGGGTTCTACCTTACTGCAAATTTAGGCCCGGGGCCTCGAGATGGTTGGATGACTGGTCTCCAAAAGATCACAAGTATCCCAATAGGTAAAGTCAGGACAAGTATAGAAATATTAGTTCTTGTAATTGGTTGGCGGTTAGGAGGAGTCTTTGGCATTGGTACAATCATTTTTGCTATTTTAATAGGCCCAATAGTTGCATTATTCCTTCAATTCACCGGCCATCTTTGGGGTAACGAAATAGATCATCCTAAAGATTTCGCGACTCCATCGAAACTATAGAAAGAAACCAATGTTTGTGTATGACCCACACCACTAATATCCGATAATTGGTCCAATATTGAATCACCTAAATTTGCCATATCTTTTGCTACAACTTCTACAATAAAATCCCATTGCCCGGTGACGATATGGCACCCTACAACAAATGGCATCTTACAAATTTCTTCAGCGACAAATCTCCTATCGGTTTCGCCCCTCTGCCCAACCCAATTAGCAAGTATGAACCCATGAAGTGGCCATCCTAATTCTTTACGATTTATTTCAACTGAAAATTTATCGATAACCCCTCGATCTTGTAATCTCTTAATTCTATCATGTACTGTAACTCTTGGCATACTCAAGGCATCAGCTATTGCTTGAGTAGTAGCTCTAGAATCATTATTCAACATTTTCAAAATCCCAGAGTCTTTGGCGTCTAATTTGGAAAAAGGCATAAAACGACGACATACTACATCTTTCTTAGTATTTCCGACATAAAGTCGGTTAAGTAGGTNTAACCCGTCATTTTCTCGACAAGAAATACTCTAGTTTGCCGTTTAGTTGATTTGTNAGNGCCTCTTCCGACATATATGACGATCGATGACACCGACAAGAAGTTTGCAACTAAAGCAGTACATTCAGGAACAAATCCAATAGGTGGTGGTGTAAACACTCCAGTATTTCTTTCATCAACTTATCATTTAACTGAAGAAAGATATGCAGGTTGGGCTGCGGGTGCTCAACATGCAATGCTCTATGCCAGATTATCTAGTGTAAATTCAGAAGCAGTCGCAGCAAAATTAATTGCTATGGAAGGCGCTGAAGATGCAGAGACATTCGCTAGCGGTATGGCAGCAGTATCTACAACTCTTCTAGGATTATTATCTAGCGGTGATCATGTAATTGCTAGTCCAGATGTATATGGGGGAACTTATGGCCTAATGACTGAAGATTTACCACGTTTTGGAATAGAAGTTACAATGGCAGATATGCGAGATCCTTCTTCATATGAGGCAGCAATTCAAGAAAATACTAAGATGATTTATGTGGAAACTCTGTCTAATCCAGTTATGAAAGTTTGTGACTTAGATGCAATGTCAGAAATAGCAAAGAGGCATAATCTTATTTCTGTAGTCGACAATACATTTGCCTCTCCTTGGGGGTGTAATCCTGTCAAACATGGATTTGATTTAATAATTCACTCTGGGACAAAGTATCTCGGCGGGCATTCAGATTTAATTGCTGGCTTTGTAGCAGGTAAGAGAGATTTAGTTGCAAAAATATTTCCTAAAAAGGTACATTTTGGTGGAGCGGCAGATCCTCATATGTGCTATCTTTTAGAAAGAGGCATGAGGACTCTACATGCTCGTATGCCCATTCACACTTCTAATGCAGCAGAATTAGCGAGTAGACTTTCCACCCATCCTATGATTGATAGTGTAAATCATATTTCTTTACCTGATTATGATGATTTTGAACTGGCTCAAAGAATAATGCCGAAAGGAAGTGGTATGCTAGCCTTTGTAGTGAAAGGAGGAGATGCAGCAGCTCTTGAATTTCTAAAATCTTTGAAAATGACTTTAGAAGCAACAAGTTTAGGAGGCGTAGAAAGCCTTGTTGAATGCCCATTTAACTCAAGCCATATGTTTGTACCCGAAGAAGTACGAATGGAGGCAGGAGTGATCCCTGGATTTGTTAGAATGAGTGTAGGCATTGAAGATATAGAAGATATTTGGAATGATATAGAACAAGGATTACAGGCATCATCTCAATTACTAGAGTCTCGCGCTTAGTGATCATCATGGACACTGAGCTATTTGTTGCTGCATTAGTTTTCATTATACCNATGTGCTTTACCCCTGGGCCTAACAATGTTCTTTGTGCAGCGCATGGATCTCAGTATGGTTTTCGAAATACTTTACCTCTTATAGCTGGAATGGCGATAGGTTGGTCAACCTTAGGGTTATTTGTAGGCGGAGCAACTGTTTTTATCGAGAGAAACCAATCTTTTTTTGCCGCACTCACTTATGTCGGAGCTATTTACATAGCCTATCTCGGATACAAGGTTTGGCAATCTTCTCCAATGGCTGACGATGAAACAGATAGGGCCAGATTAGGTATCAAAACAGGGGCAATAATTCAAGTTGTAAATGGTAAAGCATGGATACATTTTTTAGTTCTTATGACGCAATTTGGAGCATTATTTGGTACAACCTTTATTGCTAAGGCGACACTTGTTTTCTTGAATCTTATATGTGGTCTTCCAGCAGTAATGTGCTGGGCAGCTTTTGGTACACAGTTAAGAAAATTATTTTCTACTCCTCAGTCGGCTAAAGTACTAAATCGAATCATGGGGGCATCTTTACTGATAGTATCGATTTGGATAATCATCAAGGCTTAGATAATTCTCCGGCCCCAGATATCTCTGCCAATTTTTCCATTGCCATAATGTAATCTTCTTTAGCAGATTTTTCATTTTTAGATAAGATTTTTTCAGCAGAGTTCCACAACATTCTCAAAGCAGGAACCCAATCACTCCCCTTATCTCGTGACGAAGAATCAAATCTCCATGCATCTGATTCGGTTCTTTCATGGATAACAAGCCACGCCCAACCCATTGCAGATTCTAAACCATCACCTTTTCTAGCCATTGAAACGGTTGAGGCGACTCCATCATCTCCTGCTTTTCTGATCAATTTATCCGCAAAACTAAGTGGGCTTGGAAGTTGATTCTTTTTCCATGGCAATAAATCGAGNCTTTTCGCATTAGAAAGATTAGATCCCAATTCTCTAAGGAAAGCACCAAAACCTTGCTTTCTCTGTAATTGTTTTTTATGAATTTCTTCTGCTTTTACACCATCTAAATTAAACATTTCTTTGAGAATAATAAGTCCATGTTCGTTCCATAAAGAAACCAAAATAGGGTGGCAGGAACTATCTTCAAATCGTACAACATTATCTTCAAGATCAAATGTCAAACCATCNTGCCTAACATGTATTCCAGAATCTAAATTCTCTAAAATAACTGAAATCGCCTTTTTTTCATTTTCACTACCAGATAAAAATTCTAAGAAATCATTTTTGGAATCATTATCGTACCAATTCATTCCACTGACAAAACCATCATCTATGGAGTTTAGAATACTTGCTCTACATTCCTTTGCTAAAGAAGAATCTTCTAAAGCCATAGACATCCAAGCCAAAATAATTTCTTCTAACTTTTCTAATCCCTTTACTGGAAGAGGCTTATCTTCAGGCCAACCAATGGGCCTCCACATCCACTCCGCTTCAATGATTTCAGAAATTTTAGGTGGCAACATTGTCAATGCAATAGAAGGCACAAAAGCCTCCTCTGGTTTCGCCAAGGCACTTTGAGATAACCCTGCTATCACGCCATTTTGAAAAGTTATCTTCAACCAACCTGCTTCTGTGAATACATTATTTGTAATTATATTTTCATCCAAACCTTTTGACCATCTCACATCTTCTCCAGAGAGCTTAATTGAGGACGAATCTAGAGTTGCATCAACCCATTCGTCTGGCACCACGGGCGACAAACCAGTATATTCGAAACCATTTTTCCAGGAAAAGAACCAATGTCCTGCTTTAGCGTGATCGTCCCAGACTAGTAATCTTAGTTTATGATGATTAAAGTTCTGTATACCAACTTGATGCGATTGTTTTCCATTCCCTCTTCGAATGAAACTTGAAGTTCCATATACGGGATTATTGAATACAGAAACAGTAGAGTGGTCTCCATCCAATGCCGCTAATAAACTGCCAGCCAGAGCTCGAGAAACTACACATCCTCGCCTCTTTGTCATTCTTCTTGCTAACCACTTCCTATCATGACGCTTTGCCGCAACATAGTCGATTTCCTTCAAACTCGCTGCCATCATATCTCTACGAGGTCTCCCCAAATCGACATTTATTTTTGGTATGAAAACATGTGGATCTTCAAGTAGTGCATCCAAATCTTTCTCTAATCTTTCTTGAATTTGTTTTGATGCTTGCTTAATTCCCCTAACACGTACCTTTTTCCTGCGGTTTTTATCCCCAGGGAAACTAACTTCTGCCGGTCGTCCTGCCATATTATACAAACTGTCGAAACGACATCCACCCTTGAGCCCGTCGATTCCAAGATCAAACCACTATTCTTCTTTGAAAAGCNTCTAATTCATTTTGAGTCATTGATGCAGGGATAATCATACAATGTATCCAACCCTCTTTTAATTTAGAAAGTTGATACAAGTTACCGGCAGATACTTTTTGATTTTTCATAGAAATATCTGTTAACAAAATCCCGTCCCATTCATTTACTGCAGTATTCAATCTCTTGAAATCTTTAGATTCTTGTAACATTTTCTTTGCCATTTTNTTGAGAAGAGATACTGCTTCACTAGGGGCCATAGGACTTGGTTTATCTAATCCCATGCCTGTTGGGTCTAGATCNAATAATACAAGAGTATGTAAGTTATTTTCATAATTATTACATATCATTTCTAGAGGTGAATATGGCAAATAATCTCCATAAGAAAAAGGAATGGTAACTTGCCTTCCAAACCTATATGATTGAAGNCCGGATAAAGATACAGCCAATGCAGTCGCAGTAATTCCAGGTATAACATTGAAGTTGATTCCCATTTCATCACATCTTGATTCTAAATCTATATGAGTTGTAGCTTGCATAGGGTCTCCAACTACTAAAAGAGCAACAGGAATTTCCTTTGCTAATTTTAATAAGGCATCGGGATTTTCAACATCGGGCCGCATAATTCTCTCCCATTCTCCAATTATAGTCTCTAATTTTTCTTCCTGATTAGGGGGCAAAATAGCAGTATAGCCTTCCAAATAACGCTTAGAACATGCATTTGCAACATCATTGGCATATTTACTCATATATTCCAAATTACCTGGACCTAGTCCGATAAGCCACAAGCCCGCGGGCAAACCTGTCTCCGTCATGGTGAAGCGTCCTAGCCGCCTGCACATGATGAACATGATGCGACATTTACTGGTGCCGAATAGGCAAGTTGAGAGTATTCTTGTTGAAATTCTCGAACTTAATTGGCTAGCCGAAGGGCAAAGGATATTTTCGTCAGATGATGGAACCGCTAGGCTTATTCCCCTCTCTATCTCTGCCGATAGTAATCTTCCAAAACCATTTTCAAGCTATGAAATAATAGTTTGTGAAGGTAAACCAGATGAAAAAATAGATACAGATTGGTGGAATCATTTATCGAAATTAGTTGGACAAAATATAGTGTCTAAATTTCAAGAATCTTGGCCATCCTCACATGAATTCTTTGGAGATATGATGATTGTCAGAATAGATGATGATGTTCACCCCTATACTTCACAAATTGCTGAAGCAAAACTACTCTCTCATCCATCAATAAGGCTAGTTTTATCAGATGGTGGGGTAATGGGTGAATTTAGAATAAGAGAGCTCGAAGTTATAGGTGCTAGAAAAGAATCGACAATATTTACTGAAAAAATACCTCTTGATATTATAGATACAAAGGTTATAGTTAAAGAATCAGGAAGATTAATTTCTTGTGACCCCAAGGCCGCTTACTATTCTACAAAACTTCAAACTGAAAGACTAGAAACTCTTAGTTTTGCTAAAGAATTACGCACTGAACTAGATCGTCCATTGTCTGTATGTGACCCGTTTTGTGGTGTTGGGCCCGCTTTATCCACATTAATCGCGGAAGAAGACTTAGTTGGACATATACTTGCCTCTGATTTGAATTCATCAGCTGTAGAATTATTATTCGAGAATCTCAAGAGATGGGACAAAAGAGAATACCCAACTAAATCTGAAAAGTTACAACAATATTATGGCGACAGGATAGTCGGATTAGCTGATGCTACAAAACTTTCTCAAAATCCTCAATATTCAGGTAAATGGGATTTAGTCTTGGTCAACCTTCCTCATCGAACAATAGAGTATCTTCCTACCCTAATTCCCTTACTCAATCGAAACAACGTCTCGTTAATACGAGGTAGAGTAATAGTGGCAGAATCAGACATTCCATCTGCTAATGAAAAAATAAATCAAATTCTCCCCAATATCGCGGCCGGTAAACCAAAACCCGAATTAAAAATTAAAAGAGATTATAGTAGCACTTTACGACTGTGTTCATTCGAAGCATGGATTGAGAAAGATACACAGCAATATTATGAATTAAACGACTTCGTAGGAATTATATGATTCCATGGGCAATGTCGTTCAAGAACAAATTAAATGGCCTTTCAAAATCGAAAATTACTGCCATATTCTTAGTATCTACATTCTTATTCTCATTTGCTTATGTTGGTATTGGATATACTGTAGCATCTCAAGGGATTTCAGCAAATCCTGGTTGTGGGATGTGGGAATCAAATACTCCGGATAACTGGAATACTGATGATGATTGGGAGAGTTTTGAACCATGGAATGATTCTGAAGAGCGTATTGATATAAGGAAAAATTTTGATGTGTCGAATTATCAATATCAGTACGAAAACACTTCTTTTGAGCCTAGAGGAGAGCCCGGGATAACTCTTCGTGGCTGGTATATCGAAGTAGATCCAAACGCCCCTGTTGTTATACAAACGCATGGAATGCCTCAGAATGGTAAATGTAAACCAGAAATGTTGCTGATGCAAGGTTATCTCGCGGAAGCTGGCCTCAATAGTCTTTCTTTTGATTTGAGAAATTATGGTCATAGTGACGTAGATAGTGATTACATTAGCATAGGGCAAAAAGAATACAAAGANCTCTTGGGAGCTTATGATTGGTTAATCACAGAAAAAGGATATTCTCCCGGACAAGTTGGAATGACGGCGTTCTCTCTTGGTGGGGGTGCAGCCATTGCATTTGCCGATGAGCCAGGAATTGGAGCACTATGGTTAGATAGTGCAGTTCTGGATTTTCCTTTAGTAATTAAAAATGAATTAGATCGCCTAGGATTCCCCTCTTTCTTTGCAGGACCTGGAGTTAGAGTTGGAGGGTGGCTTGCTGGAGTCAGCCTTACTGAACGTTCACCATTAGAAGCAGCCGATAATGCTGGAGAACGTCCAGTATTCCTAACACATGGAAAAGAGGACCCAAGAGTATCAATAGAACATTCTGTGACATTTGAAGAACGAATGATATCCAATGGTGGCAATATTACAACATGGTACGTTGATGATAGAGGCCATGTAGACGCTTTATGGGGCAATTCAGAAGAATATAGTTCCAAATTAGCAGAGTTCTTCTCTAACGCCCTTGTTTAGTATTCTAAGTGGCGCCCCGACCGGGATTTGAACCCGGGTCGCAGCCTCGACAGGGCTGCATGATAGGCCACTACACCATCGGGGCAGTAGTGTTACGACAAAGGTCGTGTATTTCAATCGCACTCTAACGGGGGTTTCAATTTAGAAGTCATTTCAGGGGATAATTCATGACCCTCTTACCACTGGATTACATTATGTCCGAGGAGAAATTGATAATCGATGTTATCGATAATGGAGGCCAATGGACTCATAGAGAATGGAGAATGCTCAGGTATCTTGGTATTGATACTCAAATTCTTTCTAATAAAACACCACTTTCGGAATTAAGAAGTGTGGATGGATTAATTCTTTCCGGTGGGGCGGCAAGAGTAGGTTTGACAGGTGAATTAGGAAATTGTGCAGAATATCTTACATTAGATATACCAATTTTAGGGATATGTGCGGGCCATCAATTCATGGCAGGGTATTACGGAGGCAAATCTCAAGAAGCCCCTAATCCAGAATTTGGCGCAGCTAAGATTGAACTAATCAATGGAGGAGGCGAGTTATTTGCCGAGACTCCAGATGAACAAGATGTTTGGGAGAGCCACAATGACGAAGTAATCATAGTTCCAAAAGGGTTCAAAATTACTGCAATAAGTGAAAATTGTGCAGTACAAGCTATGGAGAATGAAGCAAAGGATAGATTTGGCCTTCAATTTCACCCAGAAGTGAATGACTCCGAGTATGGTGATAAGATTTTTGAAAACTTTGTCAGCGTCTGTTCTAGAGCCCGCAGGGCTTGATAATTCAACCACAGATTGAAGAAGGGGGCGCTGGTCGGCGGGTTTAATGGCAAAGAGCGCTGAGAAACTAATTCTTCACAAATGCCGTCAGTGTAACCGTACTGACAGAAGGCCTTGGAGTGAAACAGACTTACCAAAATGTACTCATTGTGAATCCACCATGGATCCTTTAGAAATCCGATATAAGTGCCTCCGCTGTGGTAATTTAGCTTGGACGGAAGCAGGTTCAACTGGCAAATCTTGCCGTTCATGTGGATATCGAATATTTGTCAAGCCTCGTAAAGGCGGCCGTCATAAGATTTTGAAGGCAGAATAAGAATCGCTCAGTTCAAGACCTTCGTATCTGACGCCAACCCGTGGCGAGTTGGCTGAGTGAACATTCGCCTCAAACTTTTGAGTCTCTAGCTATGCCCCAAAATTTGCGTGAGGCATTGACTTCTGCCAGTATGTCGCCAAATCCTCCTAATTTTTTGATAACTGGCCCTGCTGGAGTTGGTAAAACGGCTTCTTGGAAACTGATTGCTAGACAGATGCTAGGCCCGGGATGGAAGTCAACGACGCATATACTCCAGTGTCGTGATTTAGCTAGGACTAGTGGTGCTATGGCTAAATTTGAAAATTTTTTAAGACCGGGTGGCACCGATTCTTCGGATACATTAGCCGGAAGAATGTCTTTAGATGCATTCGATAGAAATATCTACTCTTCAAAATCTTCAGATATAGCGCCCGCTGGCCGAGAAATCGAACTAAAAGAAGGACAATTGCCGGTAAGTCGTTTGATTGTTTTAGAAGATGCAGATCATCTAGGGCATATACGGCAGGCATATTTGAGAAGAATGATGGAAACAGTTGGCAATGCATCAAGATTTATTTTAGTTGCAAGGGCTCCAAGTCGTATAATAGATGCTCTAAGGTCACGAACTCAAATGATAAGGATTCCTTCAACTTCCAAGGACCAATTAATATCTACTCTTGAATCAATTTGCATTAGGGAAAATATAATTCAGGACGAGGGAGTTATTGGCGATATAGCATATGTTTGTAGCGGCAATCTCCGTAAATCTATTTTTACATTAGAAATGCTTGATTCTCGCGGGCTATCTTCTGATCGTTCAGCTGTACATAAATTAGTTCAAGCAACAACTTTACAGGCTGGTCGACACCTTTTGGAATTAGCCTTACGGGGGAAAGTTATAGAATGGCAGTGGGAAAAGAAAAATGGTAAAAATAGAAAAGTTCTGAAAGGAGCAATCGCAGAAGTAGATCGATTAATGAATGAGCATGGCTTAGATTCCGATGACGTCATTTCACAAATTCATGAAGTTGTAATTGGTCGGAGAATTTCTATTACCGAAGAATTACGCTGCGAGATACTAGATGCATTGGCAGATTGTGATAAAAACCTAAGAAATTCAATGCATGCCAGAATTCCAATAGAGCACTTCCTCCATAGGGTTGCTAAAGCTGGAAGAAGTCACGGACTAGCATTTTCTTAATGGCGGGCGATCCAGGATTTGAACCCGGGTTCTCGGCTTAGGAGGCCAAGGTGATATCCAGACTACACTAATCGCCCGTCTGTGCGAGGGCATATGCTTCAAGAAATGTAAGGGTGGTAAAAAGAGAGAGATTCTACCAAATCTTCCGATGCCATCAAGGATATCGAGCACCCCGTCGTACTGTGGACGGCCCTCAAGCACCTCTGCCTACGCCCTATGCGGCAGAGTCAGAAGCATCATCAAATACAACAAAAGCATTTTCTAAAAGAGTACAAAGGATTGACTCTCAACGACGATTTTGGACATGGGTTTCAACTATTAAGTACATGACATCAATAAGATTTTGGTTTTCTATAGCCGCACCTACTTCGGCTGGAGTAATATTGACTAATTGGGAATATTCATCACTGGAATCGGCTATTGTGATCTTTAGCATTCTTTCATTATTACTTATTCCACCCAATCTTTCCTCATTATTTGCTAAAATGTCAGCCAGACATCGCCTCCAATTAAGAATTGAAGGTTTCAAATCTAAAGAAGCATATCCTGGTGTTGAAAGAATTTTAAATACCCTTCATGAAAGAGTTTTGCGAGAGAGATTGAGGCTATTTGCTTCAATTTTATCGGCATTAGCGCTATTCGCAGTATGGGAAATAGATACTGGTTATGTATTAGAGAAAATTCTAGTTAGTTCAGCAGTAATATTGGGTTTTATCTCTTGGTTAAACACATTTCAGTTAGAGGGGTCAATCCCAATGCGTTCTAACAAATTTCCTCTACTTTCCTTACATGCTCCAACCTTACACGACAGTATTCTGAACAGAGTTTTGAC
>JGI26060J43896_10000101_pt1 | contig 27452 bp, 29 predicted proteins | sample MarorgKNORR_S2LV_6_FD_43896 | JGI IMG/M metagenome (IMG submission 43896) | reverse complement strand
ACAGAATTAACAATTAAAGCGAGTGCTCCAGAGGTACCAGCTTTAAGAATAGCAATTGCAGGAATAATTGTAATAAATATCCCAGCAAATAATTTGGCTACCTCTAGGATAGGGAACCAATTGAATTCATTCGCTTGTCTAATCTGCTTTGATGTGAATTTCCAACTGGCATAAGCAAGCGCTAATAATAAAACATCTCTAATGATATTTTGAAGCTCAACATGTACATGATAAAGAGTGAACTCAATATGAGGTTTCCAAAAGCCACTCAGAAGTACTGAGAATACAACACCTAAAATAAGTAATAAATTAAATGAACCTTTAATTCCTATCTTCTCAGGATTTGAAGGCATTGGAAGATTTCCTTCTTTTTTATACTGAATGGTATCATAGATGTAAAAAATTATTAGAAGTGATACAATTAAAAATAACATTGGCAAAAACATTGCTTTAGTGGTCCAAAAAAAATCAACTCCTTTAAGAAAACCTAAGAATAAAGGTGGATCTCCTAATGGTGTTAATGATCCTCCTATATTTGCAACAAGGAATATGAAAAAGACCACAACATGAACTTTATGTTTTCTATCTTTATTAGCCCTTAAAAGTGGTCTTATTAGAAGCATTGCTGCACCTGTAGTACCCATCCAACTTGCTAATACCGTACCAATAAAAATTATTCCAGTATTCATGATAGGTGTACCTACTAAAGAACCAGTTAATTGAACACCGCCGGAAATAGTAAATAAAGCCAATAATAGAATAATAAAAGGGATGTACTCTAAAAGTCCAACATGAAGAATTTCGTAAATAGTAATTGAAAAGCCAATACTCAACAAAAAAGGCGCTACAAAAAGAATAGCCCAAAAAGCAGAAACCTTCCCAAAGTTTTGGTGCCAGTAATGTGGAGCAACCAAAGGAAAGACAGCAATAGAAAGTAAAATACCAACAAAAGGAATAATCCAGAGTATAGACAACTCTGAACCATCTAAATGTGGAGCATTACTTTCAGAAGCAAAAAGAAAGGCACTTAAAGAGAAAATTGTTACAAATATTTTTTTCATAATTTTTATTAAGTTTTTAAAAAATCAGTTAATTAATAGCCTGTAAAATAATTCAACTAATATTTATTTTCCTAATTTTTGATTGAGGTTTCAAATAGATATTTTTTTGTAATTTTGCAAATGGAATTCTTGCTTTCAATGATTGTTATTGGCTTAGCTTTACTAGGAATGTCAATTGGAATAATTTTCAATAGAAAGCCACTGCAAGGATCATGTGGTGGCGTTGCTAGTGACTGTATTTGTTTAAGCGGTGGAAACTGTGATGATCCATCGCAAAAGCCAAATATAGCTAATCCCACTTAACAGGCATTCCAGAGGAGCGTTTTGCCTCAAAACTATTTTCTCCTAAATCTATTACCCATAGTGCTTCATAACCTTTTAATGATTCAATTAAATTTAATCCATATTCAAAAGATAAAACATTTAAAGCTGTTGCTAAAACATCTGCATCTAAACAATTAGGTGCGACTACAGTTACAGAAGATATATCAGAATAAATTGATTTACCATTTTTTGGATCTATAATATGAGAAAATTTATTGCCATTAAATTCATAAAAATTTCTATAATTTCCTGAAGTTGCCATTGCCTCATTGTTTAATTCTACTACTTGAATAATATCTTCGCCTGGATTATTTCCAGGTATTGGCTTATCTATGCCAATCTTCCATTTTTGACCTTTACCATTTAAACCTAATGCTCTAATTTCACCACCAATCTCTACCATAAATCTAGAAATCCCATTTGCTTCTAAATAATCAAAAATTTTATCAACACCCCAACCTTTTGCAATTGCATTTACATCTATCATTTGACCTTCTACTGATTTTACAAGAGTTTGGTCGGACAATTTTATTTTTTTAAAACCGATTTTATCCATCTGCATTATTATATCAAAGTCCGTAGGAGGTTCCCAAAGATTTTCATATTCTCTATCTTTTTTACCTTGTCTCCAGTTTATTACCGCTGGGAACACAGTAATATCAAATGAACCTAAAGTTAGCTCACTCCAATAAATTGATCTTTTTATTACATCAGTAAATCCAGGTGAAATATTTATAGCTCCATTTACAGGTAATCTATTAAAAAGGGAAATCTCACTATTAATTTTGTAAGTAGACATTTGGTTATCTATATCTACTATAATAGAGTCAATACCAGATTTAATTTTTGAAGCATTAATATTAATGCTTTGCTCAGAAACTATTTTTATGGAATAAGTGGTACCCCATGCACTCCCAGACAAACCAACTATTGGTAATTCTCTATTACACCCAATTATTGAAATAAAACCAAAGCCCAACAAAAGTTGGGCTTTGTAAGAAAATCTTAATATAAATGTCCTATCCAAAGCTATCGTAAGCAATCATTTCTCTTTCAACACCAAGATCATAAAGCATTTTATCACATGCATCTATCATCATTGGAGGTCCACACATGTAATATTCAAGCTCCGTTGGATCTTCATGATCTTTGAGATATTGATTAAAAGCAACATTATGAATAAAGCCAGTTGGACCTTTCCAATTATCCTCAGGCATAGGTTCTGATAAACCAACAACATATTTAAAGTTTGGAAATTTCTTTTCTAATCTTGTAAAATCATCATGATAAAACATTTCTCTGGCTGAACGTGCCCCATAGAAAAAAGTTATTTTACGTTTAGTTTTTTGTGTATCTAGAAGATCAAATAAATGGCTACGCATGGGTGCCATTCCAGCACCCCCACCAAGGTAAATCATTTCTCTATCAGTCTTTTTAGCAAAAAACTCACCAAAAGGGCCTGAAATAGTTACTTTATCTCCAGCTTTTAAATTAAATATATAGGAAGAAGCTATACCTGGAGGTACTTGATCCCAAAGAGCAGGAGGAGGTGTGGATATTCTAACATTAAGCATAATAATATTACCTTCTGCAGGATGGTTTGCCATTGAATAAGCTCGGAAACAATCTTCATCATTATTTGCCACAACATCCCAAATCTTAAATTTATCCCAGTCTTCATGATATTCTTTTTCAACATCAAAATTTTTAAAACCTAAATTATGATATTCTGGAACATCAATTTGTATATATCCACCCGCCGTAAAATTCAAATTTTCATCTTTAGGTAATTCTAGAACCAGTTCTTTTATGAAAGTTGCTACATTCTTATTTGAACGAACAGTACAGTCCCATTTTTGAATATTAAAAATTTCATCAGGTACATGAACTTTCATATCTTCTTTGATTTTTACTTGGCATGCTAATCGCCAGTTTTCTTTAGCCTCAGCTCTACTAATATGACCTTTTTCAGTTGGTAAAATTTCACCACCACCCTCATTGACTTGACATTTACATAATGCACAAGTACCTCCACCCCCACAAGCTGAAGGAAGGAAAATATTTTGTGTTGCTAAGGCAGACAGCAACGTAGGGCCTGGTTTTAGTTGCATTGATTTTTCATCGTCACCATTAATATTAATGGTGACCTCACCTTGTGGAAGGAGCTTAGATTCTGCAAAATTCAACATTAGAACAAGAATAAGAATGATTCCACAAAAAATAGCTACGCTTAAGAAAGTTGAAGCTGTTATCATAATTGTATTCCCCCGAATGACATGAAAGCTATTGAAATTAAACCCGTTAATAACATCGTTATACCTACGCCTCTTAGCTTTAATGGAACATTTGAATACCGCAACCTGTATCGGATAGATGCCATTGATGCGATAGCCAAGAACCAACCTAAACCAGAACCAAAGCCAAATACCGTTGATTCCATTAAAGTATAATTGCGTTCAACTAAAAATAAAGATCCACCTAATATTGAACAATTAACAGCAATTAAAGGTAGAAAAATCCCTAAACTTTGATAAAGTGAGGGCGAAAATTTATCAATAACCATTTCAACTAATTGTACCATAGCAGCAATAACGGCAATGAAGACAATTGGTTTAAGAAAACTTAAATTCACATCAGGGAAACCTAGCCATGCTAAAGCTCCATCACCCAAAAGGAAACTATAAATAAACCAATTAACAGGTGAGGTGATTGTAAGTACAAATATTACAGCAAAACCCAAGCCTATTGATGCATCAACTTTCTTTGAAACAGCTAAGAATGAACACATACCAAGAAAGTATGCTAAAAGTATATTCTCAACAAAAACAGCTTTAGTTATTAAACTTAAATAGTGTTCCATCTTTTATTCCTGCTCAACTTTTCCGATTATTCGTTGTGCCCAAACTATTAAACCAAGTATTATAAATGCGCCCGGACTCAGTGTCATGAGACCCATATTTTCGTAACCAGCAGCATAGAATGAATCAGGAACTACTTGAAATCCATATATTGTTCCACTACCAAGCAGCTCTCTAAAAAATGCGACACCAATAAGAATTAACCCATAGCCTAATGCATTCCCAAGTCCATCTAAAAAAGACCTCCATGGTCCATTTTGCATAGCAAATGCTTCTGCACGGCCCATTATAATGCAATTTGTAATAATTAGCGATACAAAAACCGTTAGCTGCTTACTTATATCATACATATAGGCTTGTAATATAAGATCTGTTAAAATTACCATCGATGCAATTACAGATAATTGCACAATAATTCTGACCTTTGCTGGTATCATTTTTCGCAATAAAGATATAACTGTGTTTGAAATACTTAAAACTGCTATTACTGCTAAAGTCATCACTACAGCAGTATCCATTTTCACTGTTACGGCGAGTGCTGAACATATACCTAACACCTGTAAACTAATTGGATTATTAGCCATCAATGGATCTACTACTGTATTTTTAGATTGTTTACTTAATAGAGACATTACCCTTTACTTTCTTTTCTAACTTGCTCGAAGTATGGGTTATAAATTGTTAAACCTTTTAGTAAAAAGTTATTTAATCCTTTAGAAGTCATTGTTGCGCCAGATATGCCATCTACTTGATGATAAGATTCACTAGAACTATCATCAACTTTTCCCTTAATTGCTTGAATACCAACAAGTTGACCATTTTTATCAATAAATTTCTTACCTACATAGTTTTGTTGAAACCATGGTTTATCCACTTCAGCGCCTAAACCTGGAGTTTCTATATGTTTATAAAAAGTTATACCTTTTGCAGTAGCGCCATCTGGTTCAATAGAAAAATAACCATACATTGTCCCCCATAATCCTTTTCCAGAGATAGGAATTGCATATCCTTCTATTTTTCCATCAACAACTTTTCTATATAGTGGAAAAAGATTTACATTAAGCTTAGGGTCAATATCCTCAGGGAGCTTATCATTAATAATTTTGCCTAAATCATCTATTACAAATGATTGAACTGACTCATTAAATATGGCTTCAACATTTTCTCTAGACCACGGCATTTCTTCAGAAGGTTTAAAACCTAACGATGTTAAAATATTCTTCTTGATATCAGCTCTCACATTGGCTTCTGTAATTTCTTCCAATGATGAGTAAACAGATGATAATACAAATGCTAGGACCATCGTAATTAATGTTGTGAATATTATAGTATATCGATTATCATGCATAACGAGCTTTTCTTCTTTTAATATTTGACTGAATAATAAACCAGTCAATTAATGCAGCAAATGCGTTAACAAATAAAATAGAGAGCATAACACCCTCAGGATAAGCAGGATTTATTGTTCGAATTATAACAGTTAAAAATCCAAATAAAATCCCATAGACCCACCTGCCTTGATTAGTATGACATCCCGTTACAGGTTCAGTGGCCATAAATACTGAACCAAATAAGAAGCTTCCCATAACTAAATGATAATGAGGAGGTATTGTAAGCATTGAGTTTGTTGAGAATGGAGAAAAAATATTTGTTAATAAAGCGGTTGAGACTAAGCCAATAATCGCACCTATTATAACTCTCCAATTTATTATTTTTATGTAGGCAAGAAAAAGAGCACCAAGTATTATCAAAAACTTATTTGTTTCACCAATTGATCCAGGTACCCACCCCCAAAATAAATTCCACCAAGAAAAGTCAAATTGGGTAATATTGCTTAGTAAAGAAACTGCATTTTGATTTAATTCACTTGCAGGGACAGCTAAAGCCGTTGCTCCTGAAAAACCATCTGGGCCAGCAACCCATACTTTATCTCCAGATATCTTTGTTGGGTAAGTAAAAAATATAAAGACTCTAGCCATTAGTGCAGGATTAAAAATATTCATTCCAACACCACCAAAAATTTCTTTTCCAATAACAATTCCAAAACTAGTTGCAATTACAATTTGCCAAAGAGGTATTGCTGGTGGCATCGTTAAAGGTATCAAAGCACAAGTAACTAAGAATCCTTCACTAACAGGATGTTTTCTAACAATAGCAAAAAGTAGTTCCCAAAATGCTCCTGAAGCAAAAGTCACAGCTATAATTGGTAAAATTTGATTTAACCCAAACCAAAAATTTTCAAAACCAGTCCTCTCTACCATAGAAGCCATCGCATTTTGATAGCCAATATTAATTGATCCAAAAATGTAAAGAGGTAAAAGTGAAATAACGACAAGAATCATTACTCGTTTTGTATCAATACTATCTCTAATGTGTGGACCAGACTGAGTAACTTCATCTGTACTAAAAAGAATAGTATCAGTTGCTTCATAAACAGGGTGCAAAGATTCTAAAGGTCCATCTTTTTCAAATTTATCTCTATACTTGTCTAAAATTTTAAGTAGAAAAGATAACATTCAGCTTTCTTTCTCCATTAGATCTAATCCTTTTCGAATGGTAGAACCTAAATCAATTTTACTTGGGCAAGCAAAAGAGCATAATGCGAAATCTTCTTCATCACATTCCATAATACCAAGTTGCTCCATTTCTTCAATATCTTCAACTAAGATAGCTCGATATAAAGAATTTGGAAGTATATCCATTGGTAAAACATTTTCCCAAGAGTTTATCGGAACCATATAACGTTCACTACCATTTTTTAATGTACTAAAATTATACAGTTTGTTTTGAAAACCTAAAAATGCATTTGTTAAACTATATTTTGTTTCCGATGAGCCAGGTTTCAACATACCTAAAAATTCTCTATCACCACCTTCAGCTAAAACTGAGATAGTTGAGTCATAAAAGCCTAAGAATCCATCTTTATCAGATTTTTTACCCGTAAGTACATCCCCGGATATAATTCGCTGGTTTCCATCATTTAAATTATCACGAATTAAAGTTTCAATTTGTACTCCCATGCGAGACTTAATATGAATTGGATTTTTTATTCCTGGACCAGCTACAGTAGTAAATAGAGTCGTATCTAACTTTCCAGTTAAAAAATAATTTCCAACCCTAACTACATCTTGAGCGTTAATTGTCCAAATAATATCATTGTTTGATAGTGGTGAAATATGATGAATTTGTATTCCTACATTTCCAATAGGGTGAGGCCCACTTAATAAGTGATGGTTTACATTTTCTACTTCTAGTAACGTATCTGAAACAGTATTTCTATTATAGGATAAGTGGACATTACCTGAAGTTAATTTTTTTAATACATTAATACCTGCTTGAAAAGGTGACAGTCGATGACGAAGAGCAACATCTAAATCCACAGTTAAGGGTCCAGTGTTCCAACCAGAAATAAAGATATCCCTTGGAAGATCTTTATGATTTGCTACTTTATTATATGGTCTTTGTCTTAGAAATGGAAAAAGGTTCCCTTTTAATAAACATTTTAAAATCTCATTTCTATCTAAAGTCGCTATTTCTGCTGTTCTATATGTTTCAGCACTTTCAAAATCTTCATTTTCTGCTAATTCTATTACAATATTTTCGACTACTCTTCTTGGACCATATTGAATTTGTGATACAGTACCAGCACCTAAAGATGGCCACTTTATTTCAGGATTCATTTTATTATAAAATAATGCTGATCCAACCTTTACCTTATCACCTTCTTTTACCAGAATTTTAGGCTTAATCCCTCTAAATTCAGTTGGTTGAATAGAAACAGTTTTTGCTGCAAAACCTTGGATAATATCAGTTGAAGGAATTCCAGAAATTCCAATATTATGTCCTTTTCTTATATTTATTTCAGACAACTATTACCCCCGGATCAAAAAAGTTATATTCCATTAAATATAATTAAAGATTCACTTATCCAATTAGCTACTGGACCAAAATACCATCCAAAAATAAAAGTTGGTATAGCCAAGAATAATAGTACAAAAATTACCAACTTAGAAGAAGGAACCTCAACAGATTCACTTCTTTCCCCTTTTAAGTACATATGTTTTACAACACGAATATAGTAATATAATGAAATCACACTATTTATAACGCCAACAAAAGCAAGCCAATAATATTGAGAGCCAGCTTCAATAACTGCTGCAAATATATAAAATTTTCCTATGAATCCAGCGGTAGGTGGAAGACCAGTAAGAGCTACCATGAAAAGAGTCATTGCACCACCAACTAATGGCATTTTCCAACCTAACCCATTGAAGTCATCAAAACTTTCACCGCCAGAGGTTCCTTCGACATAGATTACCACATAAAAAGCACCAAGGTTCATGAATAAATACATCGTGAGATACATCATGATACCATATATACCTGATTCAGACATTAGAGGGAGTGCCATCATCATATAACCAGCATGAGCAATACTAGAGTAAGCTAACATACGCTTAACACTATTTTGCTGTATAGCCACAAGATTGCCAACTGTCATCGTTGCTGCAGCAAGTACTGCAATTAATTGAGGCCATGGTATACCATTTAAGGCAAGCCAGCTNGAAGAAGTCATAGCAGATCCATCACCTAGGACCTGATTAAAAAAGCGTATAAGCATTGCAAAGNCCGCAGCTTTTGGGGCAACAGAAAGATATGCCGTAATAGTTGTAGGTGAACCTTCATAAACATCCGGGGTCCAAAAATGAAAGGGTACGGCTGAAATTTTATAACCAAAGCCAACTAAAATAAAAACTGTTGCAAGCAATAAAGCTAAACTGCTGTCTGGACCTAAGCTTGCTAAAGCAGTTTGCATTTCAAAAAACTTAGTAGTACCCGTGAGACCAAATAAAATACTTAAACCATATAACATGATACCTGAAGAGAATGCGCCATAAATCACGTATTTAAGCGAGGCTTCATTACTTTCAGGTTTTTTCTTTAAATAACCTGCTAGGAAAAATGACATAATTGAAACTATTTCAATAGCGATATAAACCATTAAAATATCAATGGCTGATGCCATCAAGAATAATCCAAAAGCCATTATTGCTAATATTGAAAAATATTCGCCTACTCTGTAATCTTTAAGCTCTTTTGAATTAAAACTCATCAAGATAACTAACGTAGTTGAAAGTAATATTAAGACCTTAAAAAATTCAGAGAAGGGGTCAATTGCAATCGTCCCCATAAATAAGCTCGAGACCAAACTTCCACCAGTGCGGATAGAAAATAAGGTTAAAGCCAGACCACCTAATAACCACCATGATACTTTATAAGAGTCTTCTCTGCGGTAAAATAAATCAGCGATTATTGAAACAAGTACTGTAACCGCTAAAATCAGTTCTGGCCAAAAATGAGCTAAGCTGTTTAGATTGCTCATAATACTCCTTACATAGCTGCGGCTAGTCCACCAAAGGACACAACCGATTCAATAAGCACATTTAACGTAGCCGCTATTAAGTCTAAAAATGGACGAGGATAAATACCCAAGATCAATGTTATTACAGCTAAAGGAATAACCGTGAATAACTCTCGCTTATTTATTTCTGGAATATCATTATATTTTTCATTAGCTGGACCAAAAAACATTCTTTGGAACGCCCATAAGAAATAAGCTGCATTTAAAAGTATACCTAGAGTTGAAATGATGACCACTGTTTTGAAAATAGGGAATGCACCAATAAATATCATAGCTTCACTTATAAAACCGCTAAAGCCAGGTAATCCAAGTCCTGCAAAAAACGCAATTGCAACAAAAGCAGTATAAATTGGCATTTGAGATGCTAAGCCACCAAAGCCATCTATATCTCTATGGTGAGCTCTATCATAAATAACACCAACTAAGATAAAAAGCATGGCTGATATTGTCCCATGATTAAACATTTGAAAAACTGCGCCACCAAGCCCAGCCTGAGCACTTATAAGGTTTTCTCCATTCATTTCTGAGGCTGCAATAACTGCAGACATACCTATTAAGGTATAACCCATATGATTAACAGATGAATAAGCGACTAATTTTTTTAAATCTGTTTGGGCAAGTGCACACATAGCTCCCCAAATCACATTAATTAATCCAAGGACTGCTAACGCTCCAGCAAACCAGAACACACCATCTGGCAGCATATTGTAATTAACCCGCAGAATTCCATAAACACCTAATTTTAATAAAACACCTGCAAGTATTACTGATATAGCTGTTGGTGCTTCCACATGAGCTAAAGGTAACCAGGTATGGAATGGAAAGACAGGTACTTTAATCGCAAAACCAATAAACAATAATACCCAAATAACTTTAAATGCGCTCATTCCCCACCATAACATTCCATTTAGCGCTGTAGGTGCTGTATCCATTAAGACTAACATATCAAATGTATTACCACAAGTAAAGTATAGAGCTAAGATTGCGATAAGCATAAGAACAGAACCAAATAAAGTATATATAAAAAATTTGATTGCTGCATATTCACGTTGTGGACCACCCCACATTCCTATAAGGAAATACATAGGTAGAAGCATTACTTCCCAAAAAATATAGAATAAAAAGAAGTCTAGTGATAAGAAAACACCCATAACTCCTGTATTCAATAGTAAGAAAAGTGAGAAATAACCCTTAACAGCCTTATCAATGTTCCAACTGACAAATACGCCAATGAAACCAATCAAAGCCATTAAGAACACCATAGGAAGACTTAATCCATCTACACCTAAGATGTAAGTAATATTAAATGAAGGTATCCATTCAGCCCTCTCCATAAACTGAAATGTTCCATTGCTCGCATCAAAAATACGCCAAAGGTAAATAGCCAAAAGCAGTTGTAGCCCCAAGAACACAGCCGCAATCTTCTTGATTACTTCTGATTTATCTCTAGGAACAAAAGCAATTGCAACCATTCCAAGAATGGGAAGCCAAATGATCCAACTGAGTAAATGATTCATACTTAGCCCTTTATGAAATCGTTATACTGCCTGGTAAACCAGGATTAAAATGACACCGATCAATGCAAATAACATGTAGTTCTGCAAGCGACCAGTCTGCACTTGTTTAAGTTTTTCTCCAAACCATTGAGTCCTACGCCCAACTCCATCAACTAAAGTTTGATCTAAACCTTCATAATCTAGATGCCCAGTAATCTTAGATAGAAACTTTGTAACATGACCAAATCCATTAATAAAATATTTATCATATAAATCCCAATCTACATATGCTACTGCACGTGAAAGCTTCAAAAACGGTTGATACAAGAATCGGTTGTAATTTTCATCGAAAAAATATTTATTCAATGAAAGTTTATAAAGGAAGCCCATTCTTCTAGCCCAAGCTTCAGCAGAAAATTTTTCTTTAATATACATAAGATAGGATAAACCTATTCCCAAAGCAGCAACTAAAAGAGATAATGCCATTGCGGTGTAATGAGCATGATGAACACCTTGGTAAATTTCTTTTGCAGAAGGGTTGCCAGGAACTGCAGAATCACTAGCTTTTATTAGTTCCGTAAACCATCCATGATCTGAGAAAGGATTAAAGTATGGCAACGTATAAAAAATAAAAAAGCTTAATCCTGCTAACAGTACAAGCGGGAAAGTCATTAATCTAGGAGATTCATGAATTCCGTTGAAAACTTTTTTCATTTTTGGCTTACCATAAAATGTCATAAAAATGAGTCTAAACATATAGAACGCGGTAATAGCTGCTGCGCCAAAACCAAAAATAGGTAATAAAAAATGCTGAGGATATTGTTGAGCAAAAGCCAATGTTCCAGCTAATATAGCATCTTTAGATAAAAATCCTGAAAACAATGGTACTCCAGAAATAGCAAGNGTTGCAATTAACATTGTCCAATGAGTTAATGGCATTTTAGATTTAAANCCACCCATATTTCTCATATCTTGAGGATCCGTATCGTGGTCTTTTAATTCATGAAGCGAATGATGCATTGAATGAATAACTGAACCTGATCCATAAAATAAACACGCTTTAAACATAGCATGAGTCAACAAATGAAAAAATGCTGCAATATAATTACCTACACCAACAGCTAAGATCATGTAACCTAACTGACTAACTGTTGAATAGGCCAAAACTTTTTTAATATCATTTTGAGTAATTGCAATGGTTGCAGCAAATAAGGCTGTAAATCCACCAACATATGCAATAATAGTTAAAGCTTCTGGGGAAAATAAAGGGAAAAGNCTAACCGTTAGATATACGCCTGCTGCTACCATCGTTGCAGCATGCATCAAAGCAGATACTGGGGTAGGACCTTCCATAGCATCTGGCAACCAAATGTGTAAAGGAAATTGTGAAGATTTTCCAACAGCTCCCATAAATAGACCTAAGCCAGCAAAAGTGAGTAACGAACCAGTAACTAATCCTTCCGACACTCCTTTAAAAAGGTCTTGAAAATTGAATGATCCAATAGCAGTAAACATAATCATAATACCAATAAAGAATCCAATATCTCCGACTCTATTTGTTAAAAAAGCTTTTTTACTTGCATCTGCAGCTGAATGCTTTTCAAACCAATGACCAATAAGCAAATAAGAGCTAACACCTACTAATTCCCAAAAAATGTATAGAGACATGACATTGTTTGCCAAAACAATACCATTCATTGAAAATGTAAATAAGCCTAAATATGCATAATATCTATTATATCTAATATCACCTTTCATATACTCCAAAGAAAAAATATGAGTCATACTAGAAATCAAAGATACAACAACTAACATAACGACAGTTATATTATCAACAAAAAAACCAAGATTAATCTTAAAAGCACCTAAATCTATCCACGANATTACTGCTTCGTGCGAGAAGTCAGAGTCCCAATTCATAAGCATATTCATTAATAANGATAATGAAAGAATGAGGGTAATTAAAATTGCTCCAATAGAAACCCAATCACCTTGCCTAGGTAAACGTTTCCCAAAAATAATATTTATAATAAAAGCAACAAGAGGTAAGAAAAGAATTAGCAAACTAAAATCTGTAATAATATTACCCGACATCATTGCTTCAACTCACTTACATCATCAATATTAATAGTATTAAAATTGTTGAATATATTTATAATAATAGCTAGAGCAACCGCTGCTTCAGCAGCGGCCAAAACAATTACAAATAAAGCATAAATATGACCTGTCATATTCATTCCACCAAATCGAGCAAAGGCTAAAAAGTTTATATTAGCTGCATTTAAAATAAGTTCAATGCTCATTAAAACAGCCACACCATTCCTNCGAGTAACAACTCCATAGAGTCCTAAGGAGAATAAAATTGAGCTAACTAGTAAATAGTTTACTAAACTATCCATTAGCTATCTTTCCTGGAAAGAGTTGTTGCACCAATTAAGGCTCCAAGAAGTAGTAACGAAACAGCTTCAAAAGGTAAAAGATAATCTATTAACAATAATCTACCAATTGCACTTGTCGTATCTGATGGCTCGGCATTTGGCAAAACCAACCAAGGCGTACTTAAGATCATAAATCCTAGTAAGCCAATGAAAGCAATAACAACTATAGCACCCATACTTTTCTGCATAGATGTATGACTAATATTTACAGAGGTAATTTTATTTGTGAGCATAATTCCAAATATTATCAAAACAAGAATACCACCTACATATACCACAACTTGAACAACAGCTAAAAAATCTGCCCAAAGAAAAATATAAAGACCAGTCACTCCAATAAAAGTAAATAATAATGCATAAGCTGAATAAAGCAAGCTTTTACTTTGTACAACCATAAAGGCTGAGCCAACAGTAATTCCGACTATTACCCAAAAAGCAATATCAGACATTATGCTTTAGCCTCCGGTAATGGTTTTTGAAGGCCATCTTTTTGTTCAGTACTTAATTTTTTAGCAAATTGATATATCAAATCCTTTCGTTCAAATTCTGAAAACTCGTAATCAATGGGGTGCTTTGAACTATTTGGACCGCCAACCATAAAAATACATTCTTCAGGACAAGGATATGTACAGAGATTACAATAGCAACATTCTGACATATCTATTGTGAACCTACTTACAACCATTGCTTTTTTAGTGCCATTTGAAGTTTCACCAGTGTGTTTAACATTTGGAATATCTTCACCACGCGTAGGTGCTTTGATAGTATCAATTTTAATACAATCAACTGGACATGCTCTTTCACATTTTAAACAACCTATACAATCATCAATATCAACGTGAAGACGTGAACGAATAACATTATAATTTTGATGTTCAAAACCAATATTTCGTTCAGGGCGAGGCCATCTTTCTTCAGGATATTGAAGTGTAACATTATCACGTTTAATGTTCACCATATGTCTCCAGGTAATACTCATACCTGTCAACAAAGTGCTTAGTGTATCATATATGTTTTGAAAATACCTTGACATAATTTATCCAAAAATTAGTTTCCAAATTCCTACCCCAAAAATATTAATCATGGTAATTGGTATTAAAACTTTCCAACAAACATGCATTAACTGATCAACGCGAAGTCTGGGAAAAGTCCAACGAAACCACATCATAACAAAAATTAAAAATCCTAATTTGCCCATGAACCAAAATAATCCCCATAGACCTGTGTTAAATAACCCAGGAATAGGACTCTGCCAACCACCTAAGAAGGCTGCAACTGCTAAGCCACTCACTACAAGCATATTTGCATATTCACTTAGGAAAAAAACTGCCCATCTAAATCCTGAATATTCCGTCATCCAACCTGCAACTAGTTCAGATTCAGCTTCAGGTATATCAAATGGTGTTCTATTGGTTTCAGCTACTGCACTAATAAAAAAAGTAAAGAAAGCTATAAATGAAAAAGGGTTATTAAAAATAATCCAGTTAGGAAGGATTCCCCAAATAGTACCTGATTGAAAAACTATTAATTCTTGAAGATTTAGAGTTCCAGCCATCATTATTGGAACAATTATTGATAGACCGGCAGGTATTTCATAGGATATAATTTGAGCAGCTGAACGCATAGCGCCATATAATGACCATTTGTTATTTGAAGCCCATCCTGCCATGACAATACCAATTATACCTATTGAGCCAACTGCAATAATATAAAAAACTCCAACATTGAAATCAGCAACTTGTAACGATGAACTAAAGGGTACAGCTGCAAGTCCTAAAAAAGCACCGATAAAAATGATATATGGCGCCATTTTAAATAAAAATTTATCTGAAGATTCTGGTACAGTATCTTCTTTAACAAGCAATTTTATAGCATCGGCAGCAGTTTGAAGCAAACCCCATTTACCAGCATGTAAACCAGGCCCTTGCCCCATGGGGCCAACCCTATCCATCATAAATGCAGAAACTTTTCTTTCAACATAAACAGCTATCATAGCATTTAATGCCATTACTAAGAATAAAGGTATTCCAGAAATGATAACAGCTAAGATAAAAGCTAGAACTGGGAAGTCTCCAATAGTAGCAAACCAATTAATTAGTGCATCAACAGTCAACGGTCAATCTCTCCTAAAACAATGTCCAAACTACCCAAAATTGCAATAACATCAGAAATCATCCATCCACGAGAGACTTCATCTAAACAAGAAAGAGCCGTAAATGCTGGAGATCGCATTTTCACCCTTGAAGGAACAGGTGTACCATCGCTAACTATATAGTAGCCTAAATCTCCTCGCGGACTTTCTGTCCGACGATAGACTGATCCTATTGGAGGCCTAATCTTCTTTGGCAAAGCTTGATGAACATCACCACTTGGAACTTCTTTTAATGCTTGGCGAAGAATTTTAACACTTTCTTCAATTTCAAGCATTCGAACCCAATAACGATCATAACAATCACCAAGCGTTCCAAACTCTGCCGTACCAGTAGGAACATCAAAGTCAAACTTTTCATAAATAGAGTAAGGCTCATCTTTTCGTACATCCCATTTTACACCAGAGGCTCGCAAATTTGGACCAGTAACTCCGTAACTAACTGCAACATCAGCTGGTATAACTCCAACATCAGCCGTTCTTTCAACAAAAATTTTATTGTAAGAGAGTAGATTATTATACTCTTTAATCTGAGGTTCAAAGTAATCTAAAAAATCAATGCATATAGTTTCAAAATCTTTTGGTAAGTCATGGGATACTCCACCAACCCACATATAGTTATAAAGCAAACGTGCTCCACATGTATACTCAAATATATCTAAAATTCTTTCTCGATCACGAAGCATATAAAGAAAAGGAGTAAAGGCACCAATGTCTAAACCATACACTCCTAAGGCTAGTAGATGACTTGCTATTCGATTTAACTCACCCATAATAACTCTTATATATTCAACACGTTCTGGAATTTTAATTTCCATTAATTCTTCCATCGCAACAACGTAACCAAAATTACTATTCATAGAAGCTAAATAATCACATCTATCAGTAAATGGAATCACCTGCTCATATGTGACATTTTCAGAATGCTTTTCAAAGCATCTATGTAAATAACCTAGGTGTGGTCTTATTTGAGAAACAATTTCACCATCAGTCATTACTTCTAGCCTTAAAACACCGTGAGTACTTGGATGTTGAGGCCCAATATTAAGAACCATTTGGTCGCCTTTAACTACTCCCATCCGTCTTCTTCTTTCATTTTAGGTATTACTATACCATGATATAATTCTTGACCTTCATAATCTTTTCTTAATGGCCAGCCTTCCCAATCATCGGGACATAAAATTCGCCTTAAATCTCTATGACCTTCATAAACAATACCAAACATATCATAGGTCTCACGTTCAAACCAGTCACCAATACGCCATATTGTTTCAATTGATGCTACTTTTGGTTCATTACGATCATGGGTTATAAGAATTTCTACCTTATGACGATGTTCCATTGAATGAAAATTATAGCGACTTTGCAATGAAGCCTCCACACCTAAATCAATACCCGTAATACATTCTAATTGATCAAAGGATAGATTTGGGTCTTCTTTCATAAAAGTAGCTATTTCAAACCATTGATCAGCTTTAAGCTCTAATTGGCTCTCAGCTAAATCTTCACTTTCTAATACAGAGTCAGGGAATTGATTAATGATGGTCGCTTTAATTTCAGCTATTTTCATACACTTTTGCGAGTAAGCGGGCGCTCAGTTTGAATTTTTTCTTGTAGTTTTAAGAGTCCTTCAATTAAGGCTTCTGGCCTTGGGGGACAACCTGGAACATAAACATCAACAGGAACCACTAAATCAACACCTTTTAAAACATGATATCCATGCTGCCAATAAGGACCACCGCTAGTAGCACAGCTACCCATAGAAATAACATATTTTGGTTCAGCCATTTGCTCATATAATTTTTTAACACGTAAGGCCATCTTCATTGTTACGGTGCCGGCAACGATCATTACGTCTGCTTGGCGTGGTGAAGAACGAGGCATCATCCCAATTCTTTCTAAATCGTGCCGACTTGCTGCTGAGGCCATCATTTCAATAGCACAACAAGCTAAACCAAATTGAAAATACCATGGTGAAGTTGATCGAGCCCAGCCAAGCAACTTATCCATTGAAGCAACAATAACATTATCTTTAAATTTATTTTCTAAAACACCCATTATGAATCCTGTGAATTATTATTTTGACTTGTGAGATTAGCATAACGACCACGACCATACTTTACATCGTATTTTACCCAGTCTAAATCGCCTCTTCTCCAAACATATGCTAATCCAACAATTAGAATTAATAAGAAAATCGCCATTTCTATAAAAGCTAGAAGACCTAATTCATTGAAAACAACAGCCCATGGAAAAAGGAAAACAACTTCTACATCAAAAATAAGGAATATCAAGGCAACAACATAAAATCTAATATTAAACTGCACCCAAGCCGAACCTTCAGACTCTTCACCACACTCATAGGTAGCTAGTTTATCAGGATTGGGGTTATTGGGGGCAATAAGCTTTTGGATAAGTAAAGGCACATAGACAAGGACGATGCCCATAAAAATAAAAATGAATATAGTTCCGAAGTCTCGATACATTAAATTTATTTCTCTCCTACAGACAACAAATTTAGAGAATTACTTGAAGTTTGGTCAAGGTAAACTTCTATTATTATTCACCTGTTTTTTTAACCTGCAAAATCAATTTAATTTAATAGTGAATTCTGATTGTTGAACCTTAATTACTTAACCTAAATTATTATACCTATGGAAATNANAAATTCACTTTTAGCAACGATAATGCCTTACCTTCCAAAATTTTTTGTAAGACCTTTTGCTAAACCTTATGTAGCTGGAGAAAGTATTGATTCAGTTATTAAAATCGCAAAAAAATTAAATGATAATGGCTTCTCAACCACATTAGATATCTTAGGTGAATTTGTTAATTCTAAAGAAGAAGCTAATAAAATAAAAAATGCCTATTCTGAATTAATAAAAAAAATTTCAACTAAAAAATTAGATAGCACAATTTCAGTAAAGTTGACGCATCTTGGATTAGGTCTTGATTCTAATTTGGGAGAGAAAAATTTTCATTCTTTATCTTTAATAGGTAAAGAAAATAATGTTGGTATAACTATTGATATGGAAAATTCCCCTTATACATCTAAAACTTTTGGAATATACAAAAATGCATTAATAGATAATGAACAGTTAGGAACAGTAATTCAAGCTTATTTATATAGAAGCCTTGATGATATTAAACAACTAGACTCTTCATCGCTTAATCTTAGAATTTGTAAAGGGATATATAATGAATCACAAGATATTGCAATTCAAAATCGTTCTGCAATAAATGATAATTATTTTGAGATGGCTAAAACATTATTAAATGGTCAAGGATATGCATGCTTAGCAACTCATGACATTACTTTAATTGACCGTTTAGAATCTTTTATTGATGAAAATAACATATCTCCACGAAGGTTTGAATTTCAAGTTTTATATGGTGTTCCAATGGGAAATAGATTGGAAAAATTAAAAAAGAAAGGTTATAAAATTCGAGTTTATGTTCCATTTGGAGAAGCTTGGTTTGAATATTCAGTTCGCCGACTGAAAGAAAACCCTAAAATTATTTCTTATGTATTAAAAAACCTTTTCAAAAAATGAATTCTAAAGAAACGATAAATAAAATATTTACTATGAAATCTATTGCTGTAGTAGGTATGAGTCCTAACCCAGAGAGACCCAGTCATTATGTTGCTATTTATTTAAAAGAGAATGGCTATGATATCATTGCTGTTAACCCAGGTCACTCTGAAATAGCAGGCATAAAATCTTACCCTAGCTTATTAGATATACCTTCAAAAGTAGATACTGTTGATGTTTTTCGAAGGCCAGAGCATGTTATGCCAATAGTTATAGAAGCAATTAAAATAAAGGCTAAAGCTGTCTGGCTTCAAGATAGTATAGTTAATGAAGAAGCCGCAAAAATAGCTACTTCAAAAAACCTTCTTTTTGTGATGAATGATTGTATGCTCAGAAGGCATCACCAACTTTAAAAAAATGTATGACCTTTTAAAAAAAGGTTTTTTGACTAAAGGCTATTCTATTATTAGAAATGGCATTGATCCATCATTGGCGATAGAGATGGAAAATCATATTTATTGGCTCACAAAAAAATATCCTGATATTGATCCTGAAGCTTTTCATCATGACCTTTTAGTGAACGATCCATTTATTCATCATTTACTAAAATCCAAAAATCTTTTAGATATTATAGAGACTTTTATTGGCTCAAATATTGCACTTTTTGCAGCACATTATATTGCAAAAAGACCATTAACTAGTAAAGCTGTTGGCTGGCATCAAGATGGATCTTACTGGCCATTAATTCCAATGAATGTCCTTTCGTTATGGATTGCTGGAACAAATTCAAAAGCCAATAATGGATGTATGCGCATTATACCTGGGACTCAAAATAAAAAATTATTAAAACAATCAGATTTAATTAAAGAAGATATGGAAAAATCTGTCCTTGGGCTTGCTATTCATCCCGATGAGATTGATGACTCAGAAGCAATTAACATTGAATTGAACCCTGGTGATATATCTATACACAATCCTTTTTTAGTCCATGGTTCAAATACTAATAATTCAAAAGAATGGAGAATTGGCCTAACTCTTAGATATATACCTACTACAACTTTTGTTAATAAAAAAGAATGGGATTGTATTTTACTTAGAGGAAAACCTTCTAAAGGAATAAATAATAACTATATTAATGAACCTTTTTTTGATTCAAGCAAACATATGAGGTTTAAAGGATTTGAAAACTATCTAAGGTGAAAAATGAATAATATAAATCACAATCTAAATGCTTCAAGGAGTAGTGTGCAAAATTTACAATTTATTATGAGCTATCTATTATTTTTTTCTATCTTTCTTACATCATGTGATAAAGAATCAAAAAGCTTAATACTTCCTTCGCTTTTTTCTGATGGTATGGTTTTACAAAGAGAATCTAAAGTTTCTATTTGGGGAGAATCTCAACCTAATCAAAAGATAAGCATCGTTTCATCTTGGGGTAATCAATCATCTTCAATTTCAGATAATAATGGTAATTGGTTAGTAGAGCTAGAGACTAAAGATGCTGGTGGTCCGTACTCATTAAAAATAATTTCAAAAAAAGAAAAAATTATAATAGATGATGTTTTAATTGGAGAGGTGTGGCTAGCTGCAGGACAATCAAATATGGAAATGGATTTTGATTATTGTTGTAATTCCACAGATAAAACTGAAGTTGAGGTTTCTACCGCAAATTATAAAAATATAAGAATGTTTAATGTCAAAAAACACTTGAGTTATCAACCTACAAAAAAAATAAAAGGTAAATGGTCAGAAGCTGTTGGAGACAACATATTACCATTTAGTGCTGTAGGATATTTTTTTGCTAAAAAATTGAATGATGAATTAAATATTCCAGTAGGTATCATTCATGCTAGTTGGGGAGGTAGCCGAGCTGAGGCATGGGCTAGTCATGATGTTATAAAAACAATAACAAATTATAATAAAGAAATAAATGAGTTTGAAAATACTATAAAGAAAAATCAAAGTGCTCGAGATTGGTTTTCAAAATTTAAATCGACCCCCTTGCCTTCAAGTAACATGGATCTACTTCTAAGTGAATTTACTAGAGTAAAAGCCCCGGATTTAGATTACTTAAGCTATTATATTAATGATTGGAATGACTTTGATCAAATTTTAAAAAATAAAATTATAAAACCAAATAAAATTAAATGGTCACAACTCAATAAATCCAACTTAGTTGAGCAAGAAATCAAAACAGAAAATTTTTCTGGGTTAACTCTTTTTAAAAATAACTTTCAAATCAAAAATCCAAATGAGAATTATTATTTAAATATTAAGCCAGAAGATAATATGCCATGGGGACTCTGGGAATATGATATATATATTAATGGACATAAGATTGCCTCTTCTCTTCTAGGGAAAAATAAAAATAATTATCAATACTCAAAATCAAGTACAGATTATAATATAGATTCTGATTATTTAATAGAAGGGGATAACCAATTTACAGTTAGAGTGATTGGGTTAAGTAGACTTGGTAATATTTCAATTTTTTCTACTCAAAAATCAAAGATTATATTTAAAGATCAATGGAAATTTAATATATTAGCAGAAGAGTTTTTTCAAATTGAAGATTATCAATACCCTTATACTTCATTATTTTTTTATGAAAATAATAATATTGATTTTTCAAAGATTCCACAAAGAGTGGTTGTCAGCCATCATACAATTGGAAGTTTATTTAATGGAATGTTACACCCAATTATTCCATATAAGATTAAAGGTATTATCTGGTATCAAGGAGAAACAAATGCTGAGCAAGGTGGACCTCAATTTGATAATTATAAAGAGCTTATGCCTAAAATAATTAAGGATTGGCGAGATCGTTGGGGATATGAGTTTCCCTTTTATTTTGCTCAAATAGCTCCTTACTTTAATTACAATGGTCTATCTCCATATTTTCGTGATGCTCAAAGAAGTTTGCTGAAAGTTTCAAATACAGGAATGGTTGTTACAAATGATATTGGTGAAAATTATGATATCCACCCTTCAAACAAAAATGATGTAGGTGAGCGATTTGCTAGGTTAGCTCTTAATAATGATTATGATAAAGATATTCTTTCTTCTGGTCCTTTATTTAAAAGTAGTAAAATTGATAAAAATAAAATCATTCTAAAATTTGATCATATTGGTTCAGGACTAGTATTAAATAAATCAAATCATGAGTTTGAAATTGCTGGCCAAAATAAAATATATATTAAAGCTAGTATTATAAATAATAATAAATATCTTGAAGTCTTTTCTGATAAAATTAAAAAACCTGTTTTTGTACGATATGCATGGTCAGATACTTCATCTGCAAGCTTATTTAATTCCGAAGGATTACCAGCTTCTTCATTCTCAACAGAATTAGAATAAAATTATAATATTATTCACCTTGTATTGATAAAACCAGTTTACGGTTTCCACCATAATTTCTATGCTCACATAAGTAAATACTTTGCCAAGTCCCTAAATTTAATTCTCCATCTAATATAGGAATACTAATTGAGGAACCTAGTATCGATGATTTAAGATGTGCTGGCATATCATCTGGACCTTCTGATTTATGTAAATAGTTTGATCCATTATCAGGAACAGTTTTATTAAAATAAGTTTCAAAATCATCTCTAACCTTTGGATCAGCACCTTCATTAATTGTTAAAGAAGCTGAAGTGTGTTTAATAAATATATGTAAGAGGCCCTTTGAAATATTAATAATTTCAGGAATCTGTCTTATTACTTGATCTGTAATAATATGAAACCCTCTAGATAATTGAGATATACTAATTTCTTTCTGTTGCCACATTTAAATATTTTATTAATCTAAAGATTTAATCACCCCTTCTTCCCCATCCCATTTTTCGTTGTAAATTATCAAAATAGTTTGAGTCTTTATAATCAATCATATTTATATCATAAGGAGCTTTTTTTATTATAATTTTTGAGTTTTGATCTAAATATTGATTTACTTGACCATCAATAGCAAAAGCAATACCATCACTTCCATCATTTGGAAAAGTTACTTCCAAAGTTCGATCATCAGGTAAGACTATAGGACGAAGGTTTAATGTATGTGGACTTATTGGAACAACTACCATAGCTTTTAACTTTGGCATAATTATAGGTCCACCAGCAGATAATGCATATGCAGTTGAACCAGTTGGTGTTCCAATAATTAAACCATCAGCTTTATAATCAGCAACATATCTATCATTAGCTTTCAATGTTAAAGTAATTAGCCTATGAGATTTACCTCGGTCAATCACAAAATCATTTAAAGCATAAAAAGTAGAAGACTCTTCATTGTTTATGATTTGACCTTTAAGAACCATTCTCTTTTGAATTTCATAATTTGCATTAGCAACCATATCTAATCGTTCAAACATTACATCTGTAGTTATTTTAGCTAAAAAACCAAGTTCACCTAGATGTATTCCAAGTATTGGAGTGCCACGATATTCTACAGCTCGAGCAGCTGACAACATTGTTCCATCTCCTCCTAGAGTTAAAAGAAAATCGATATTTTTAAAATTATCAGCTGACTCAATTACTTCAACTTTATATTTAAAATTATTAGGGAGTTGATCTTTAATTCGAGTAGTTATATGAGGAAGTATTTTTTTTTGTTCTGCCCATTTAAGAATTGGTTCTAATAATTCCCAGAATCTAGGTTTATCTGTATTACCCCATATTCCAAATGATTGTGGTTTAGTGAAAGCTTCCATTGTTATTCAGCTATTTTATCTTTTGAGTCATTCATAAGAATTTCAATTCGTTGTTCTGCTGAATCTAAATGATTTCTTAAAGACTTACTTAACTTTACACCATTTTCAAATAATTCCATACTTTTCTCAAGTGATTCACTCTCACTCTCAAGCGTATTAACAATAGTTTCTAGTTCTTCCATTGCCTTTTCAAAAACAAATGATTTATCTTTCGTCATATTTAAATTTAATCCTCATGATTGTTTTTCTCAATTATCTTTAAAGATATCTCTTTTTTTAATAGCTTCTATTCGATCTTGTCCAATTTGAGCTTCAAAGAGATCATTCTCTTTCAAGTCTTGTCCCTTCCGTACTATCGCACCGCTTGAATTATAAATGATACTATATCCACGTTTCAAAATATCGGAGGGATTTAATATATTCAATTCTTTATTAATCGAAATTGCTTTAGTCTTTGAAATTGCAAAAAGGTGATTCATACTCAATAATAATCTATCAAATAAAATATTATTATTTTCTTTTTGTCGTTGAATTATGTTTTGTGGTTTCTGCAGAGTAAGCCTATCAGTTAAATGATCAAATGTTTGCCATATTTTATTTAGTTTAAATTGAAACTGTTTGAATAAAATATTTTTTTGTTGGTTTATTTTTTGTTTAAGATCTTCAGCTGAAATAGCCACAATTTCTGCTGCAGCTGAAGGTGTTGGGGCTCTTAAATCAGCAACCATATCACTAATAGTAACATCTGTTTCATGACCAACTGCTGAAATAATAGGAATTTTGCAGGTAACTATAGCTCTAGCCACTACTTCCTCATTAAAAGCCCATAGGTCTTCTAACGAACCGCCACCTCTTCCAATAATTAATACATCAACTTTATTAATTAATGATACTTCCTTAATTGCTTCTACGATATCATTTGCAGCATTAACTCCTTGAACTAGAGTTGGTCGTAAAACAATATCAACATATGGAGCACGCCGATTCAAGACTTGAGTCATATCTTTAAATGCGGCTCCAGTTTGTGAAGTTACTATGCCTACTTTTTTGGGAAATCGAGGCAATTGCTTCTTCAATGAATTATCAAAAAGACCCTCTAATTTTAATTGTTTTTTTAATGCTTCAAAAGCAAGAAAGAGTGTTCCAATACCTGCAGGTTCCATATTTTGAACCATAAGTTGATATTGGCCGCGAGGTTCATAAACTGTTATTTTTCCTTGTAATATAACATCCATTCCATCTTCAGGCTTAAATTGAATTCCTTGGTTAAAACCACGAAACATAACACAACGTAATTCAGCATCTTGATCTTTTAAAGTGAAATACATATGACCAGATGAATGATGTTTAAAATTTGAAATTTCACCCTGAATCCAAATATTTTGAAAATTAGATTCAATTAAGTCTTTTAACTGTGATGTGAGTTTTGAAACAGAAATAGTAGGTCTATTTAAACTCATGGTAATTCAGGTTTCCCCGCCTCTTCCCAACAATAATTCCAAATAGAGGCTAAACGTATAACGGCACGGCCCAAACGATCTTTAAGCAAATCTCCTGTCTCAGCAAATAAAATATCTAAATATGGCTTTTCAAAACTCAAAGTCTCATAAGATTTTAGTTTTTCAGCTTGTTCTTTTGTTAACAACTTTCTTGCCTTAGTATCTGCTTCTAATATAAGGTGGTGTAGCTTAAAAGATTCTTTAACTATTTTCATTGAGAAAACCCAAGGATCATCAATTGTTTCAATTTCACCAACTGGTTTAATATTTTTAATATATTTATTTACTAAATGTAATTCCCATCGTTTATGAATACCCTCATTTCCAGAAAACTGACCATCATAATTAATTACAGTATGAAGAGGCATATGAATATCAGATATATAATGACCCAAAATACCCATATTATAAATTGCTTCTTCAAATTGGTTTTTCTTTAATAAATCAATTATCCTATCACATATTTCTTTTATGGTCCATGGAGCAATACCATATTTTTTTATATTATCTTCACCATATTTTGAAACTAATGTTGAATAATTTTTAGGAATTTTATCAAATGGATATTCATCATAAAAATCAGAATCGATAAAGTGTCTATGAAATTCTTCTTTATCTATTTTTTTATTATAATCTGGAGCAACCGCATACCATTTTAGCGGCTCAGAGTTTTGTTTAAGGAACAGACCTAAAGGTCCGTTAAGTTGTCTTGAAGCAATATAATTAATTCGACGATGACCGTCATAGCCCCAAGCTCCAATAAAACTTATTGGAGTCAGGGTTATAATTAAAAGCCATATCAAATTGGCCCGTTTCATTTTAACGGGTATTATACTTTTTTCTTTTTATGACGATTAGCGCGCAAGCGTTTTTTTCGCTTGTGAGTATTTATCTTGCGCCTTTTACGTTTTTTACCGCAGGGCATGTCACCTCTTTTATTTTGTAAGTTTTTCGTTAACGTGGGAACGCATGTTTTTTGCTGGTTTGAATGTTGGCACATGCCGTTCCGGTAAATAAATTGCTTCTCCAGTTCCTGGATTTCTTGCTTTTTTTGGTTTTCTATGTTTTACTCCAAAAGTACCAAAACCACGAAGTTCCACTCGGTTATTCTTACCAAGTGAATCAATAATCGTTGCCATCACACCATTCATTACTGCTTCTGTTTCAACTTTTGTTAACCCTGTAGCATCTGAAACTATATTTACAATTTCTTGTTTAGTCATGGTATTTACTCCATACGCCAGCGATAAGCAGGTAATTGATCAAACCAACCACTGACCGTTTGCCCCAAGTTACCTGTAAACCAATCCAAAACAGAGGGGCGTTTCTTATTTACTTGAACCGTTTTTGGTTTACCTGTTATTTGGCCCATTGTACCTGCAATTAAAATAGCATCTTCAAACGTACCAATTGCATCAATTAAGCCTAATTCTTTTGATTGTCTTCCTGTATAAACTCGTCCATCAGCAATTTTAATTACTTCTTCTTTAGTTAATGAGCGATTTTTAGAAACAGCATCTACAAACTGACTATACATATCATCAACCATTTCATTTAAATGTTTACGGTCTGCATCAGTCACTTCTCGTGAATAAGAACCAACATCTTTAAGTTCTCCACTTTTTACTGTTTCAAAATCAATGCCTACTTTATCCAGCAACTCTGTCATAACTGGATAATTCATAATTACGCCTATACTTCCAACAATAGTTCCAGAATTTGCGATAATAGAATCTGCTCCAAGTGCTATATAATAGCCTCCTGAAGCTGCAACACTTCCCATACTTGCAATTATAGGTTTTTCTTCTTTTATAGATTTAATTTTTTCGTANATCTCTTGAGTAGGTGCTACAAGTCCACCTGGTGAATCAATCCGAACTAATATTGCAGAAATATCTTTTCTATTTCTGTAACTTTCTAAATTTTTTACTATTGTATTTGAAGAAATAATGGGACCTGATAC
>JGI26060J43896_10000100_pt1 | contig 27606 bp, 23 predicted proteins | sample MarorgKNORR_S2LV_6_FD_43896 | JGI IMG/M metagenome (IMG submission 43896) | reverse complement strand
CCATACCCTGATCTTCAAACGACAAGCCGTTTAATAATGCTTCCCGCGCATAGCTGCCAGACGGTTCTGAATACAAAGTGGTTGCGATGCGATAAGGCATAATTTCAAAATCGGCCCATTCATCATTATCTGACAACAAGGGGTGGGTTTCCGATGTACCTTTAATTTGTGTGATTTCGATAAGCGGTTCATTACGAGTGCGCTGCGATGAATAGGTGTCATCGAGCGGATTGCCTGCCCAATCCACAAGCTTGAACATTTGCCCGTTGGAACCGTTCGAATTGTGAGGAATAGCTAGCGATTCAATTCCTTCATCACGCAAGCCATCCATCCAATCCCATAAGTCTTCTGGATTTCTACTGTGCTCTCGAGAAAAAGGCACTGCGGGAAGTTTATCGGCGTCGCGAAAGATAACGTTGCGATGCAAATTTCCGCGGTCGGCCGTCGAGGTGGTGTACTCATAAGCAACAAAGGTCGTGAACTCGCCTGGCTTGTTATATTGCTCAGCGGCGGCAACAGTATCTTTCCAGGCATCGCGGGTGATGTCATGTACCAAGTCTTGACTAAGAGTCCCATCGGCAATCAAACCTCCAGCATCGGAGAGAAAGCCCTGGAAAGCCTTTGTACGTTGAGGCGTGCCACCAGGTATTAGATTTTCCGGTGCATTGAGATTCTCCATGTAGTCTAAATCCATAATTCTGGCTATCTCAGTACTCGGGTCGGCTGCCTGACGCGAAACACCCATATACATGGCGTGATCGGTGACCGCATAAAAATCCAGGGGTACGCGTAATGTCATATCGAAACCAGCCGGGTGCTGGATAGTATCGCCTAGAGCATAACGATAGGCATCATAAGGTGTCGCCAAAGTGCCAAAGGCAAAAGCATCGAACGAATAGGTGGTGTGAACATGCAGGTCGCCAAAAAGCGCCGTTCGCGTGGCATTCTTTTCCGGGAGTGCGCTGAAAATGTCTTTCGGAATTGTTAGCAGACCTTGCTGAATTCCAGACGATCCTGTCGGGCCGGGATCACTTGCTGCGTCGTTGCTAGGAGCTTCTGCCGCTGCACTATTCTCTGCGTCAGCAACATCAATTGGTTGAGCTGTTTCAGTCTCGCTGCCACAAGCAGCGAGTAATAAGGTACTGCATAAAGATAAGGCTCGCAGGTTCATTTTTTTTCTCCGTTATCATTGATTAAGCCTCACCACTTTTATCAAAAAGGTTTCAGGATTTCGACTGTTGATTGGCGATCTGTAATACAAGTGTTACTAATCATTCATCCTCGCTACTAATACAATAACAAAATCTTTGGCAGTGGTCATCAAGCCAACTAATTACTCAGACTAAGGCCTGGTGCGACAGTTACTTTCCTCCGCCAATAATGAATTAGGAAACCTCNGGAAGAGGNAGGCAGCAAATGACCACCATATTCAATTACCGCNGCTACGACCTTAATATAAAAAATACCTAACCGTCCGTTCAGAATAGTATGTATAGGGGTGTGATGGAACCTACTTGGACAAGTGGGGGGGGTACCCCGGGGGGTGGGGTCTTGGAAGGTGGCCTTACACTGGGTGCATGTCACACGCCCACCCAGAGTTGTGTAGTTAGTCATCTATTTGTAACTCACCGTTACTGAGTAGATTTGTTTGGTGCATTACTCTTCTTAGCCAAAGAGCCACATGTACATTAAGCGCCCAGGCATCAGTGTGAAGCCGCCCGCCAAAAGCAGTGCGCCAATATACATACCAATCATATGGCGTTTGTGTGCTTTTATATTACCGCGCCTTGCCGCCATATAGGCTAAGGGCACAGTGCGGAGGACTAACAAACTAAGTAAATGAAGGTAACCAAAATGATTTAACAGTATAGGGCCGACTTGAGCCTCCATAAAAAGGGTCACGGTAGCAGTAAATAGCATTAATCCCATGTAGAGTTTGCCAAGCAACTGATGGGCTGGGGTGCCCTTGCGATTAATCAGTAAGTACGTACCCAAGACAAAGGCCGGCGCTAAAGTGCCAAGATGCAAATAGGTGAGTTGCATATAGCTCATCGTAAATCCTTCAGGGGTTCGACTGCCCCACAGCGATGTCAGAGTATGTAGGTAACCGACCAATCACTACAACATTGTCGCCCTTATTCACAGGTGGTGTGCCAAATAGGATGAGCAGCACTCCCGCGGATGGTGCGGAGATCGTTTCAAGTTCTTTTCCATGATAATCGGTGATCAATCCAAGACGTGTGCCAGCGGTAATGTAATCCCCGGCTTTTACCTTGGGATCAGCGTAAAAAATACCGTCATGGTCGCTGAAGACACGAGTTCGATCACTGATCACTAGGGGGTTAACTGGCAACTCTGGTCCACCAGTAATCATGTCGAGCTCGCGCATGATATTGAGCGCACCAACTGTGATAGGGTCGATATACTGATCATCGATGCGTAAGAGCCAACGCTCCGTTTCATGAGCTCCTGCGCCATCGAAAGCTGGGAGAAAAATCCCAATAGAACAATTGCTACAAACTTTCTTGTTAGTGTCATTTTCATCATATTCTCCTATAGAGTTAAACTGCTGGCTGTCCCTGAGTGCCAGGTATCACATCAAGATTTCGAGCACTATTACCCCACCCCTGTTGACGTAGGTTGTCATAGCCGACAAACCAGTCTGCGCTTGTTCAATTTATCTAATCCTCTCTAGATACTTTTAATCATTTAAACCAATACCACTGAAATCCCCGTAAATAATGGTAGTTGGTGACCTCTATTGTCTATCTTGCTTACTCATCACCGAGCCGCCCGAAAAAAGTCATTCTGGCCGATACTGAAAGTGAGACTCCCGGTTCGGTGTTGTAGGCGAGGACCACCAGTATTCGAGTCCGGTCGCCCTCGGTCGGGGTAACCCTATGTATGGAATTACGCCCACGAAACAATACTAGGGCGCCAACATCCACCGACAATGATTTTGCAGGCACCTCGCCGTTGAGGATTTTTTCTGACAGGCCATAGTTCATTTCGCCGGCGTCGGCATCTCGCACGTCTTTGATATATTCAAACGTACCACCGTCGGTAGGTTTCTGGATTAACAGGCTGATGGCAAAAGAAGAGTTATCAAAATGCCAGCCAAGCTCCTGCCCTTCGCTGGCGTAGTGCAGGTTGATCGAGGACAACGGGTCCGCGTATTCGTGTAATTCTACTTCATCGAACACCGCGCACAAAAACTGCCTGAACTGACCTGCATCGTAAAGCGTATGCAGTGCGGAGCTTTGGTCAATTTGGTCGGTGGTTATACAGCCCTTGGATGACACCACTTCACGATTGCGAGGGTGGTTGTCGGCAAAGCCAGAGTCGCCTAGGGCCAGATAAATATTATGTGTGTTATTGGTATAGTAGGCGAGACGCTGCTGGTCTTCGCCTTCGGTTTTCAACGCCTCGATTGCAGCGGGTCGCAGAAAATTATCGAGCACCAATACGCCATCGGCATCCAGGCTGCGCTTGCAGCGGGTACGGAAATCGTGACTCTGCAAGGGATGCAGGTCGAGGTCGACTACCTCTGACAGAGAGGGTCTTCGTAGCGCATTCTGCTTCATCGATATATTCCTGTTAGATTAAGGTTAAGATTACGCTCACGGGCGCAGCGAAAGCAAATAGATGCAGGAGGAGCTAATCCTGAACGATTCAATATCAACCCGGCTGCCCACCGTTTGGGAGGCATCGATCTCTGTGCTTTCGCTGATCCTGGGCATCGGCGTCGCCGTGGGTTGGTATGGACTCAGTCCCCAGATTCCAACCCTGTTGGGCGTCGCCGTGGCTGGCTGCATCGCCTGGCGCTGTGGGTCCAATTGGACCGCGATCGAACAGGCCATGGTGAAGGGTGTAACCCGGGCCATACCGGCGATGATGATCTTCCTGTTGATAGGNGTGCTGATCGGTGTCTGGATCGTCGCTGGCGTGGTTCCCAGTTTANTTTATTACGGCATGCAGATCCTGTCGCCGGATGTCTTCCTGCCATCGACCCTGATTATTTGCGCGGTGGCGTCGTTGGCAACCGGCAGTAGTTGGGGAACATCCGGCACTATTGGTTTGGCCTTGATAGGGGTCGGCAGCAGCCTTGGTTTTCCGCTGCCGGTGGTGGCGGGAGCTGTGATTTCCGGTGCTTATTTTGGGGACAAGATGTCCCCGCTGTCCGACACCACCAATCTTGCCTCTTCGATGGCGGGCACCGATTTGTACACTCACATTCGACATATGGCCAACACTACGGGCATCGCCTTTGCGCTAACGTTTATCATAGAAATCGGGCTTGGTTTCCGATACAGCAGCAGTGCCAGTGAACAAGTCGATGTCAGCGAAATACTCATGCTGCTCGCTAGTAATTTTGTCATCGGCCCGTTGATGCTGATCCCACCCCTGATACTGATCGTCGTGTCCTTCAAGAAGGTGCCCCCGTTGCCCGGTCTGGCGCTGGGTATCGTCACGGCCGCCGTGATTGGCATTGTTGTTCAGGGCGTCTCATTTGACCAGATCATGGAAGTCGGTTACTCGGGATTCCTGTCCGAAACCGGCGTTGCTAGCATCGATGAGTTGCTGTCGCGCGGGGGCATCGCCTCCATGTCATATACAATCACGATAGTCTTGGTCGCCATGATGTTTGGTGGGATCATGGAGCAAACCAATCAGCTAAAAGTGCTGGTGGCTAAACTGCTGGAGAGAGCCGTCTCCACGGGCTCCCTGGTGGCATCCACCGCGTTCACTACCTTTGCCGCAAACCTAGTCTTATGTGAGCAGTACATGTCGGTGATAGTGGGCGCCCGCACCTACGCCGAAGAATTTAAGGCGCGTGGTCTCCATGCAAAAAACCTGTCCAGGATTGTGGAAGACTCTGGTACCGTGACCGCGCCTCTGATTCCGTGGACATCCGGCGCGGCGTACCAGGCCGGTGTTCTTGGCGTGGCTACCTTCGCCTATGCGCCCTTCGCTTTTTTCTGCTGGATTTCCCCTCTGGTGACACTCGCTTTCGGTTTCATGAATATTAACATCACGAAAATTGAAGCCGATCCAGATTCCCCGGATTAAGTTTATGCGCAGCGAATCTCCTGTTCAGACACAAGAGTGCATCGAAACAGCGATACGTGGATTTTCAGTGCCCAGCCCCACTACGGCCATATGTAAATGTCTGCTTCTGGCCGAAAGCAGACGTTTTCTCTGCTTACAATTTTTCCCCAGGTACTAAGTCGTATTAACTTTTACTATGCAATGGAGGTAATATGATCAAGAAAAATAGTCGAATTCGTAAGAGGCTCTTTGCATGGAAGAAATAGATACAGGCACGCAAGAGCTTCTTTGCCAGATCGATAGTCACGTTGCTGTGATTACTCTTAATAAGCCTCATAAGAAAAATGCTCTCGGCGATATCTTAACTCCAGCTCTGAGGCAGACACTTCTGGTTTTGTCAGATCATGACGATGTGGGTTGCATTATGATCACCGGCGCGGGCGATGCTTTTTGTTCTGGCGGTGATGTTAGTGAAATGGGTTCAGGTCAGAAAGCTAGATCTAAAACTAAATCGCTGAGCAAGGAACAGAAAATCAGGAATCTACTGATAGCGCAAGAAACTCTTACTCAAAGAATATTTGAGCATCCAAAGATTACGGTGGCTGCTATTTCAGGAGCAGCTGCAGGGGCAGGGCTGTCCATCGCATTAGCATGTGATCTTAGGTTGATTTCGGATCAGGCTTTTATTACCACAGCTTTTGCTAGAGTCGGGTTAACCGGCGATTATGGGGCGAGTTGGTTTCTTCCCAGGCTAATCGGATTATCGAAGGCCAAGGAATTATTTTATAGTTCTGATAGGGTTAGAGCTGACGAAGGAAAAGAGTTGGGTTTGTTTCATGAAGTCTATCCTCATGAATCGTTCCAAGAAAATGCGTTAAGCTACTGCAAAGCCATTGCTGCTGGGCCTTCTCTAGCTTTTAGTAGAATGAAAGAAAATTTGAACACTGGATTAAATCAATCTCTCAACGAAAGCCTAGCTTTAGAGGCTAGGAACATGGTTGAAAGTATGGGTTCTAGCGAGTCAAAGGAAGCCATCGCTGCATTCATGGAAAAGCGACCAGCAGTATTCAAATAAACGTATTTAGGCTTGCCAGAATGCATTTTAAAGAAGAAGGCTTATGAAGAAACGATTAATCCTTCGCACTCACGACCCTACGCGATGTCATTGGTGCAGCCACCGGCAGGCAGTTCTGATTGGCCTTATGTGATTCAAGTGCAGCGCAATGTGGGCCATTAGGTGTACCGCTAATAAAGCCACCTTATCGCCATATTACAGCCATTGATTTAGATACAGGGGAACATGTATGGCAAATTCCTTTTGGCCGAGGGCCGGCCAATCATCCTGCTCTCGCACATCTAAACCTTCCGGATCTTGGCAGTGTGTTCACCGATGTTTCCAGTGAAGGAGGCATACTGATCACTAAGACCTTGTTGATTTCCTTCCTCGCGCAGAAGGATGAGATTGATTCGGAGGCTCAAGGATCAATACTAGTAGCCCATGATAAAGCTACTGGTGCAAAAGTTGGGCAAGTGATGTTGGATCGCCGTTTACACGGGCCAGTAATGACTTATATGCATGCGGGGAAACAATTTATTGCGGTAGCTGGCGGTGGCAGAAACAACGATGCTGAGTTGATCAGTTTAGCGTTGCCAAACTGATTGTAGGAAAAATTTCTGATTAGGTATCTTTACTGTCATTTCTAGAGAATGGTTGAGATTTTTCAGCTACTAATAAGACTTCTCAAATTTTCAGTTTTTCTATGTAGTCGAAGAACGTTCTTAGAATTTATTCGTTGGCCTGAAAGTCAATTAGGGTTCATAGTTACTGCAGAGAAAGTAAATTCCAGCGAATGAAAAATTAGGCTGTTACAATTTCAACTAATCCTAATTCTTTGATACTCACTTCTCTCATTTTATATTTTTGTATTTTTCCGGTAACTGTCATCGGGAAATCGTCTCCAAAGCGCACATAATGGGGTACTTTATAGTGAGCTATTTTCCCATGGCAAAATTCTTTTAGCTGATCTTCGTTAAGCTTGGCATTTTGTTTCAAACAAACCCAGGCAATAATTTCTTCACCAAACTTTTCATCTGGGACGCCAGTGACTTGCACTGATTCAATGCTTGCATGAGTCATCAGAAACTCTTCGATCTCTCTGGGATAAACATTCTCACCACCCCGAACAATCATGTCTTTAATTCTTCCTACAATGTTTACATAACCCTCAGTGTCCATGATAGCTATATCGCCAGTGTGCATCCAACGATTATTATCGATAGCGAGAGCTGTAGCTTCAGGATTCTGCCAGTATCCCAGCATTACAGAGTATCCGCGGGTGCACAATTCTCCCATGGTATCGATCGGACAGATTTTGCCGGAATCAGTACCAATTATTTTTACTTCAACATGAGGGTGCACTTTTCCGACTGTGCTGACTTGTTTATCAAGGGGCGAATCGGTTCGAGTTTGAAAACTCACTGGGCTAGTTTCCGTCATACCATAGGCAATTTCTACTTCGGTCATATGCATTAACTCTTTTACTTGCTTCATTGTTTCAATCGGGCAGGGGGCTCCAGCCATAATGCCAGTGCGCAAGGTAGTTAGGTCGTAACTTGAGAAATTAGCTAGAGCCAGCTCAGCGATAAACATAGTAGGAACGCCAAAGAGGGCGGTTGCTTTTTCGTCTTGCACTGCTTTTAGTACTGATTCAGCTTCGAAGCCTTCACTGGGATATATAAGGCATGCGCCGTGTGTTAGACAACCTAAATTAGCCATCACCATACCGAAGCAATGATATAAGGGAACGGGAACGACCAAACGATCGAGTTCGCTGAACTTCATTATTTCTGCAACAAAGTAGCCATTGTTTAAGATATTGTTATGGCTCAGCGTTGCGCCTTTGGGGAATCCAGTTGTACCACTTGTATATTGAATATTAATTGGTTCGTCGATGTCCTGTTGTGATTGACGGAATGCTAATTCCTCATCGGAAACTTTTTCTGCCGCCGTGAGAAAATATTCCCAATCGTAGATGCCGGTTTCTGTCGATTTGCTCATCGAAATAACAGTTTTTAACGCAGGAAAATTTTCCGAGTTTATCTGGCCTACTTCACAAACTCTTAATTCAGGGCAGAGTTCGATTGCCATCGCTTCGTAATTGGAAGTTTTAAATTGATTCTGTAGAACCAGCCCACGACAAGCAGATTGTTCTAGCACATAAGCCAATTCATGAACTCGGTAGGCTGGATTAATAGTTACCAGGATCAGGCCAGCTTTTGCTGTGGCATATTGAGTGATAAGCCATTCAATATTGTTTGGTGACCAGATACCAACACGATCGCCTTTCTGAAATCCAGAGCCGATAAAAGCTTTCGCCAGGTTATTTACTCGTGTTGCTAATTGTTGATAACTTAGCCGGATGCCTTGATGAGAGGATACAACAGCTTCACGTTCGCCAAACCGCAATACAATGTCGTCAAACATTTGCGGGATAGGTTTTCCGAGGAGGGCTTTCTCGGAAGGCCCGTTAGCATAACTGACGGTGGAAGTCATTTAGGAATCTCTTTTTGAGTATTGCCAAGATAAATCGCGTCTGAAAGGTTTCGCATCCTTTCATCTAGGCAGTTGCAACGCTAAATGTAAAAGATTAAGACCGTTAATGAAACAGATTTCTGACAATGGTAATGTAGTTCAATAATGATTCTGCTATAGCTGGTTTTTGAAGGGATGCATAATTCTTGATTTTTAGTTTCTAGCCTTCCTAATTCTAGATATAGTTAGTCGGCTAATTGCAATAAGTTCGTGCATTCTTCCTAAATTTATTAATCCCGATTGGGCTTTAGGTGGCAGATCATATAAAAGTTCAAACAACAATGAGTACAATAACCCAAAACAGGATAATTAAAATGAAACCACATTCGATAAAACTAACGATAGTCCCATTGTTTTTTCTTTGCTGGCTTGGATCAAGTACTTACGCCGCTGACAATGGCTGGGTTACGCTAATTGATGGCACGGCAGGCATGGAAAATTTCACCATAGTCGGCGATGCTAATTGGTCAGCACAAAAGAGTGCCATACAAGCTACTGAAGGCAGTGCTGCATCTTTTCTGTTAACCAAGCAAAGCTATAGCAATTTCTCTGTTAGAGTAGAATTTTGGGCTAGTGATGATGCTAATAGCGGAATCTACTTGCGCTGTCAGGAGCCTTCAAGAATCTCTGACCGAAACTGTTATGAGGCTAATGTGTTCGATCAACGGCCTGACCCATCTTTCGGCACAGGCGCGATTGTCCACATAGCTGCCGTAGATGAACCGAGACCAAAAGCTGGTGATAGATGGAATATCTACATCATGACTTTGCAAGGTGATCATCTGGTAGTTGAGCTTAATGGTAAGAAAACTGTAGATGTTCGTGATAGTCAATTCGCTAGCGGTCCCTTTGCTTTGCAGTGGGGTAGAGGTGAATTACGCTTCCGGAAAGTTCAAGTTAAAGAGCTATAGAATTTTAATTTATTATCGACGTTCGGATGATTAAATGATCCAGTATCGCCTTCTCCTCCTTATGGTAGGAATTACAGTGTTGCTGCAGTCCTGCGGGACTAACAGGAACTTTGAGCGGATATTAGAACGGCCATTTGGAAGTTTGGATGATGGGCGTGAAGTAAGAATATTTTCATTAAGAAACGCCCGTGGCACCGAAGTGGAAATTATGGATTTGGGTGCAATTATCGTAAGCCTGAACACAGTTGATGCTCATGGAAATATCTCTGATATCACCCTTGGCTACGATGAGCCTCAACAGTACCTTGACGCAAATGCTTATATGGGGGCAGTTGTGGGGAGGTATGGTAATCGCATCGCCGAAGGGAAATTTTCAATCGATGGTCAAGACTACACGCTCGCGTCTAATAACGGACCTAATGCGCTGCACGGAGGTATTGTTGGCTTCGATAAAAAGATGTGGAAGACCTCAATACATTCCGACAATAGCTCGGCCACAGTCAGTTTGGATCTCATCAGTGAGGACGGTGAGGAGGGTTATCCTGGAACGCTGTCTACCAATGTCACTTATACGCTCACAGACGGTAATAGATTAATAATTGACTACTCTGCTACTACCGATAAGGCCACGGTAATAAATTTGACTCAACATGCTTATTTTAATCTTGATGGGCACAATGCTGGGTCTATTCTCGAGCATGAAGTATTAATTAATGCCGATCAATTTACACCTGCGAATATAGAATCTATTCCCACAGGAGAAATTGCGTCTGTCGTAGGAACACCCTTTGACTTTCGTGTGGCAAAAAAAATTGGTCAAGATATTGAGTCCGATCATGAGCAAGTAGTTTTTGGCTCCGGCTTTGATCATAACTTTGTGCTGAATAAAACTGCTGGCAGTGCATTCGGTCTCGCGGCATCAGCATATTCAGCTAGAACAGGTCGGACACTTACTGCCTACACCGATCAACCTGGCATGCAGTTTTATACAGGAAATTTTATGAATGGCAGGGTTGCAGGTAAAGATGGGGCTGATTATCAACGACGCAATGCATTTTGTTTCGAAACTCAACATTACCCCGATAGTCCCAACAAGGTTAATTTTCCTACTACTGTGCTACGACCGGGTGAGTTATATGCAACACAGACAATATTTGAATTCGGTATTAAAAATTAATTTCCACATCAGAAAATTACGTTTATCGGTTTACTTCCAGTCTGCCCCATCAAAATAACGTGTCCCTCTATGGCCTTTGCGAGGCATGGGCTTTAAGATTTTTTTTCCTGGGCAAGAAACCATTATTAGACTTCGGGGTCTGCCTGAATTTGGGTTTACTTTACCTCCAATGATGTCGGTAATGCATAGGCGACCTCTTAACTCATCATTAAAAATTGTGTAGACAAAATCTCCAATTTTTAATTTAGAAGGGTAGCCCGCCATGTGAAATTCAAATTCATCAAGCGAACCATCATAGAGAGAATTAATTCCAGCCTCGCCCCGGGATGCAGGAATTGTTTTTGTGATACCGAAGTTCATTCTCTTACAGCCACTTTGAGTTTGGTTAGTTAGATCAGATATATAGTTTCTTAGCTTAATATTCCCTGAACTACCTGACCATGAACATCGGTTAATCGAAAATCTCGCCCTTGATAACGATAAGTCAAGCGAGTGTGGTCAACACCTAACAAATGCATTATGGTTGCATGTAAATCGTGAACATGAACTGGATCTTTAATTACATTATAAGAGAATTCATCCGTCTCACCGTAAGTCATGCCCGGTTGAACTCCGCCACCGGCCATCCAGATAGTGAAGCAGCGAGGATGGTGGTCACGACCATAGATTTCTTCGGTGAATTTGCCTTGGCAATAAACACTGCGACCAAATTCACCACCCCATACAACTAGGGTATCGTCCAGTAATCCTCGCTCTTTTAAATCTTGCACTAAAGCGGCTTGGGGCTGATCAACATCTCTTGCCTGGTTTTGTATACCGCTGGGAAGTCGCGTGTGTTGATCCCACCCACGATGAAAGAGCTGAATAAAACGAACATCTCTCTCGGCAAGTCGTCTTGCTAGAAGACAATTACGGGCGAAAGACCCTGGTCTTCTTGAGTCTGGGCCATAGCGTTCGAAAGTGCTGTCTGGTTCGTCACTTAGGTCGCTCAGTTCAGGCACCGATGTTTGCATACGGTAAGCCATTTCATACTGTGAAATTCTAGTGCTGGTTTCGGGATCGCCGGACTCTTCTCGAGTCAATTGGTTTAGCTGCGCCAGATTATCTAGAAAGCGGCGGCGGGTTGGCGCATCTACGCCTGGAGGATTGGATAAATAGAGGACAGGGTCGCCGCTGGCAAGAAATTTAACGCCTTGATGTTTAGTCGGCAAAAACCCGCTGCCCCAGAGCCGATCATAAAGGGGTTGACCTCCGTTGCCGGAACCTATTGATACCATGGCGACAAATGTTGGTAGATCCTGGTTCATGCTACCCAAACCATAGTCCATCCATGCACCAATGCTTGGTCGTCCGGCTAGTTGTGCGCCAGTCTGAAAGAAAGTAATACCAGGGTCATGGTTTATCGCTTCAGTATGCATGGATTTTACGAAACATAATTCATCTGCGATGGCAGCGGTATGGGGCATAAGATCACTAATCCAAGCTCCGGACTGACCGTGCTGAGAAAAGTTGTAAATCGAAGGTACAATCGGAAAATTTTGTTGTGCCGAAGTCATGGCGGTGAGTCGCTGCCCACCTCGAACAGAGGGAGGCAAATCCGTACCTACTAAATTTTTGAGATTGGGCTTGTAGTCGAATAATTCATGTTGCGATGGCGCGCCGGATTGAAACAGGTAGATTACTCGTTTCGCCTTTGGGGCAAAGTGAGGAATGTTTGGTAGACCGGTACCACCAACCGCGCTGCTTGGGGATTGCGCGTGCAAATCTTGATTAAGTAATGTCGTTAAGGCTGCAGCACCGACACTGGTGCTTGCCATGTTCAAAAAATGTCGTCGGGTCAGCAGCCGTTTTCGATCTTCTATTGGGTTCATCTGCTTAGTCCTTGGTAATAGTCCCATCAAGATTAAATATCAGGCTTGCCACCATTTGGTAGGCAGCAAGTTCGGCAATATCCAATGTTTCATTTCTTAGTGAAGCGCCAGTGCTAACTAATTGCAATGCACTACTTCGGTCCACTCTATAGCGATCAAAATTTTGGTTAAATGCCGTCGCTAGAATTGAGTGTACATCTGCCGTCGCTTTTCGGGCAGTAGCCGTTCGGTACATGTGGCCTAGATTCTCCTCTAGATTTCTTCCCCGCAACATCGTGCTTTGGGCTAGCGCGCGGGCAGCTTCAGCATAGGTCACATCATTCATTAAATTTAGTGCCTGTAGCGGAGTGTTAGTTCTGCTAGGGAGAAGAATATGAGTTTCTCGAGTAGAGGAATCGAAGGTAATCATCGAGGGGGCAGGTCGCGTTCTTTTCCAAAAAGTGTATAAACTGCGACGATAGAGATCTTCACCCTCAGATAATTTATATTCCTGACCTCTCTCGACTATATCATCCCATAAACCATCTGGCTGATAGGGGCCTACGGAGGGACCGCCCAGCTTTTCTGTTAACAAGCCCGAAATAGAAAGAGCCTGATCTCTAATCACCTGCGCTGGTAAACGCACTCTGGTAGCGCGGGCCAGAAGACGATTTTCCGGGTCACGTTCCAGTAAGTCGGGTGAAACTTTGGAGGACTGTCGATAAGTCGCACTGGTCACGATTAACCGCTGCATCTCCTTAACATTCCAACCTTTGTCGATAAATTCAGTTGCCAGCCAGTCCAGTAATTCGGGGTGGCTGGGAAACTCGCCCTGCGCACCAAAATTGTCCGCTGATTTTACTAAGCCGGTGCCGAAATACGATTGCCAATATCGGTTAACTGTAACTCTGGCAGTTAATGGGTTTTCTGGGTCCATGAGCCAACGGGCAAAACTAAGTCTGTTCTTCTCGATACCTTCAGGCATTGGTGGGAGAACTGCAGGTACATCGGGAGAAACAGGTTCGCCAGGATTGTCATAAGCGCCGCGAATAAGCCGGAACGTCTCTCGGCGCGGGGTCATTTCTTCCATGACCATTAAAGTTGGATAACTGTCCCATAGTTCTTTGCGTTCCAGTTCTAGATTTTGAATTCGATTATAAGCTCCTCTTATTTTCTCTGGAGCATATTGATTAAGGAAACTGAGTCTCAATTTATTGGACTGAGCTGGAGAGCGCTCTTGCTCTGGTAATTGGGCGATGCCCGTAACGGATTCAGCAGTGGCTAAAACAGCGGCCTCTTCGGGGCTCAATACTTTACCGTATATTCTTACTTCATCCATTAGGCCCTGGAAGCTGGGTTTCGTGGATCCGCTTGCTCCGATGCGTAGTGGTTCCCGCTGGGGCAAACGATTACCAACAAGGTCAAGGAGGGCCTTCATTTCGCGTTGTTCGCCATCGATATAGAAGTGCATACCGGTGGTAGCTTGAGAACCATCGTAAGTAACAAGAACATGTTGCCAGCGGTTTAGCTGCAAAGTATCTTCTGTTTCCGCAGCTACTCCGTCATCCAATACTCGGGTGGACATGCTCAGCCGCAGCTTTCCATCTTCTAGGTAGAAGCCCCAACCAACTTCACCTTGATCGCCTTCCCTAGCTCTTGAAAAAATTACCCCATTTTCATTAGTTGGATATACCCACGCCGCGAGGCTAAATTCATCTATGTAATCCAAGTTAGGGCTGGTACCGGCATTAATGAATCGATTCCCATCAAAACTTGCGGCTGATCCAAGCCTGCCATCAACAAAATGGGGCATGCCATTTTCAAGAGATGCTTCGACAGAGCGACCTGCATGAACTCCAGAGATATCACCGTCCAATGCGTGATAAGCCAATAGCTGGTCGCGAATATTCCAATCGACTTCCGCATCAACATCGGCACTTGCACCCAATGAAATTTCCCAGCGTCTTTGTTCAGACTTTATAGTGTTCTCAAGTTCGGAAAATGCCTGACGAGCTTCGGCGAGCTGCATATCCACTGCGTTGATTTCTGATTGCTGTGACTGCGTCGGCGCTGTTATTAAAGGGGGCGAGTTGATGTATTTAAAGCCCTTGCCTCGCTCTGGGATATTGTTGAAGAATGCGGTTGCGGAGTAAAATTCAGACTGTTTAATCGGATCAAATTTATGGTCATGACAGCGAGCGCAGCCCATTGTCAGACCCATCCAAACTGCAGAGGTTGTGGCAACACGATCGACGGCGTATTCGATTAAGAATTCATTCGGGTCAATTCCTCCTTCGGCATTCAAACTATGATTACGATTGAAGGCAGTGGCAATTTTCTGATCGAGAGTCGCGTTGGGCAGCATGTCTCCCGCCAGCTGTTCGATCGTGAATTGATCAAAGCGCATATTGTCGTTAAATGCATTGATTACCCAATCCCGCCACCGCCACATGGTTCGTTCGCCATCTGTTTGGTAGCCGTTAGTATCGGCATAACGAGCAGCATCTAACCATTCGACTGCCATGCGTTCGCCGTAGCGGGGTGACTCCAATAAACGCGCCACAACTTTTTCATAGGCGTCCGCTGAACTATCACTTAAGAACGCATCAATTTCTTCAATAGTTGGTGGCAAGCCAGTTAAATCTAAAGTAATTCGACGTATTAGGGTTGCTGCGTCAGCTTCTGGGGAAGGGTTGAGGCTTTCTTGTTCTAGTTTTGCTAAAACAAAATCATCGATGGCATTTCGCGACCAGTTTTTATCTCTTACTTGTGGGGGCTGGGGTCGACTTGGCGGAATAAAAGCCCAATGATTATCCCATTCAGCCCCTTGGTTGATCCAAGTTCTGAGAGTATTTATCTCCGAAGAGTCAAGAGCATCTCGATTAAAAGGCATCCGAAACCCAGCTTGCGCCGAAGTTACTCTTTGGATCAACATACTCTGGGCAGCATTGCCGGGAACAATCACCGGCCCACCNGCACTCCCTCGATCAGCCAACAATCCTTCAAGTTGGTCTAAGCGCAGACCTTCTTGTCTATTTTGATCATCAGGCCCATGACAGCCGAAACAATTACGTGAAAGAATTGGACGGATTTCTCGATTGAAGTCTATTTTGCGCTCTACTACCTGTATCTCTGCAGCTTCCTCAGCTGTTAATTCATCTCCCCAGCTGGCACCCTGGTTGATCCAATTCCTTATCAGTTCGACCTGGTCATTGGATACAGTCATGCCAGAAGACGATGGAGGCATTCGTCGAATTATGTCGCTATGAGTAAGTCTCTGAATAACAACGCTACCTGCAGCGTTGCCGGGAATAACATTTCTGCCGAAGAAATCCTGGGCGGCAGAACGTAGATTTGAATTAGCCTGGAAATCTGCAGGGCCATGGCAACCGAAGCAACTAGAAGTAAAAATTGGCAGGATATCGCGGTTGAATTCCACAGCAGCAGAATTATTGGATTGTCCCATGGCGGTCGAACTAAGCAGGCCAGTGATGCTTAAAAGAGTTAAAACACAGCTTATTTTGAACGAGTTACGAAGTGCCATTTCCATGACGTGCTCCCCGGGCTATAAAGAAGGCCGATTGACCCGCTATTTCAGCTAGTATTATTGATTTTCATCAGGTTACGATTAAACCTTCACAGCGTCAAAGGCTTTTGGCAAATCATATCGCTAGGGATTGAATATAGCTAAAGAACGGGGGCTATGATCCGGTTTTTCAATTAGCATGGTAAGCTAATCGTGTTTTGCTGGGTTACAATTTTGAGTAAAGGGTTACGATTCTTTATGAATTGAACAGAGAAAGTAGAGCAATCACTGCAAGAAAAATTCTAACTACAAGTGTTCAATGAAAGCCTGTAAGAATAGGATCTTCCATGGGGACATGCTATGTGCGATGACGAGGATACGATAGTTGCCAATAAAATGAGCCTTGGTAAATTTAAAGGTTTTGATAATGATTTATCTTTTGTGAGATATTTGGGGCAACTAAAAACACTAAAACTTAATATAGAATTTGCAACCCCCTATCTTCCACGTTATGTAAGAGTCGTAATTTATGTCACTTTATTGTTCTTGTGTTGGAGGATTGCCTCAAAGAACCTGAGCGCTTTTTTGTAATCATGATTTAGATATTCGACGAATAGTCAAGCTTCAATTGGCCGTCCGAAAGCGGCTTTTTTAAACAATAAACTCACTCTTCAATGCTACCTGCGGAGCAATTCCATGCAAAAAATAATCCTAGTATTTTTCACTGTCATCCTTTCCTCTTTTATTTTCGCCCAAACTATGCCGCCTTCTTTTCCAACTGAAGCCACAGATGTTACCGCGGTGCAAATTCAGGAATTCATCGATAATCTTCCCAGAGATCGAGTCAGCGACAGGCCGATCCGTGTGGTGGAAACTACTGGTGATATGCGTTTGGGGGTTTTCGGAGTTTACCGGCCAATGGGTGTAACTGGTGATGTGAATGTGCATCTTGTCGACACCACAGAGATCTATTATATGCTGAAAGGCTCGGCAACTTTAGTAACTGGTGGGGATTTAGTAGATTCCTACCCAGCTCCGGGATCAGATAATTGGGTTAGAGCTAAGGGAATTGAGAATGGAGTAACTCGCAAAGTCGTACCTGGTGATGTGATCGTAATCCCCGGACATACACCCCATTGGTGGGGCGAGTTGGATAGTGAGATTGAATATCTAATCTTCCGACCTGATCCAGGCAATCGATTAGAATTAAAGTAAGGCATTAATTTAACAGAATTCGACATATCTAGCCTTACCAAAACGTGAAGCAGCTGTAGATGACTAAATCATAGCCGGAAAGCCAATAAAAAAGGGTCTGCATTGCAGGCCCTTTTTACTGACATTTATCAGAACGACTTAGGTCAGGCTGTCTATGGCGAAGTCTCATATCTGGAAAACTTTGCCGCCATGTCAGTATCGAGAGTGCCGCTGAACATATCGCTGAAGCGCGTATCCATATCGAAGTGCATCTTCAGCCAACCATAAGTGAGTTCACCAAGGGTGCCAAGATCCGGACCACCATTCGTTACTATATTATGATCGCCGGTGGAAAATTCTGCATAAGTCTTATGAGTAGAGCTGGAGATGGAGTCATAGAGCGCTTTTGCGTGGGCATCCGGAGGCGCAATATTATCCTCGGCACTGGCGAAAATTAGAGTTGGTACTGTAAGCCCGCTAAAATCACCCTCGAAAGACTGGCCTAACTCACAGCAGTAGGGTGAGAAAGGAATTACCGCCTTAATCTCATCCCCTAAGGCTGCGGCTGCATGCAATGCTCCGCCGCCACCCATTGAATGACCCATAATAGCTAATTTCGAAGTATCAATTCTGCCCTCAATCGGGCTTTCACTATTCCCGTTCTCAGTCTTCAGAAAATTGATCGCCTCAACTAGGGCGGCATTTCTAGCAGCCAATGAGTCATCCGGCGCATTGGTGTCAATAATCATTACAGCGATGCCCAGTGATGCGAGCATTGGTCCCCACCAGTTATAAATTTCCTGATTCGCCCGGAAACCGGGAACAAAGGCGACAGCCCCAAAGGGAGCGGCGAAGCTGAGCGTAAGAGGGTAGAAAATAGTGGCATTGGAAAAACCGTCAACATTAGGTTCTGGGTCATAGGATCGTACTTCATACATCCTGTCGCCATAGGCTCTGGCGACAAGACTGGCCATGGCTCGCCCCTGAGGGGAGTAGCGAGTATTTTCGACATCCTGGGCCATGGATATTGGCGAAAAAGTCGCTGCTGTGAAAACGGCTAGTGAAAATAGGCTTAAGCTTAGTGTCTTGATGCTCATCTCGGTCAACCTCATTATTATTCGATCTACATTACTAGGGTCTGGTGGTTTCTGTAATCGGACCATCTCAATATAACAAAGTGTGCACCGTATAGAAATAACGACATAGCTCCCATTTGCGGGATGTAGTCATTGAGTATCGGTGCTGAGGCGAGTTTGTCGGGAGGAATAGGGGATGGGGTAGCTGATAGCCTAAAACCCCACAGAGCGAAGTTGTTGAATGGTCACATTGAGAGTAGCTAGCAATTCGAAATGCTCAAAAATCGAGAGTGATTCTCCACACCGGTTTTATCAGAGAGTTACCTCATCCAGTATTTTTATCGTTAAAAGCAAAAAGGCGGGTCAAACTCACAGAGCTTGGCCCGCCTTTTTAGGATTTCCACTTAAACTTAAGAGAACTTTGTTTAGCGTGGCACGTACTGGCGTCTAACAATGTGGTCTGGATTAGCATCAGACCGTGGCACCAATTTTTGCGGTCGTCCCGCCTGGTTGTCAGTTCCGTACAAGTTGCCGTCGTTATCCACTGAGAGTGAATGCATCTCGATCCACATGTGTGGCCCTTCAACTGGAAGATTCCACGTATATTCTCTTGAACCGTCTAAATTAAATTGCACAATTTTTGGTGGATTCAAATCTGTCACCCAGGCACTGTTATTACTTACAGTAATATCAAGTGGCATGCCAAGGTCACCCCAATTAGTGACATATTCGTATTTCGGATAGTCAGGAGAACTTTGACGGGCGGTTTGCTGGAAGATTTTAATGTCTCGGTTATCTCTGTCCAAGGCATATAGATGTTCGTCTGGTCCCCAAGCTAAGCTGTGAACGCTGCCAAATTGATGATCTCCAGAACCTTCTTCGCCAAATTCTGAGTGATAAGATCCATCAGCATTGCGAACAACGATGCGTTTGTTGCCAAGACCATCGGCAATTAAGAATTTACCATCAGGAAGAAAGACTATGTCCTGCGGTTGAGAATAATGAGTCTCGTCATTACCCGGGACGTTCTTTTCGCCGAGGGTCATTAATAATTGCTCACCATCATTTGAGAAAACGTAAATTATGTGGCCGGTTTCATCAATGAGCCAAAGTTTCTTCTCTTCGTCATAGGGATTCATTCTCAAGCGGTGAGGACCCGGTCCGTCCGTGCCCATGAATAAATGATCCCATTGATTCCAAACTTCCAGTACTTCTCCCTCGCTGTTAAGTACATAGATACAGTTGCGCCAGGTACGGCCACGGCCACGAAGAATATTCCAGCCCATTGAGCCTGCGAAGCGAGTGTAGTTATCTGGAACAGGATTAGGCAATTCAGTTTCACCACGCTGGAGGAAAAAGATCCGATCTTTCGATTCGACAACAACACCTGAATTTCCTCCCCAGGTGAAGCCATCTTCTGCGAAAGGCTGTATCCAGGTCTCCGTAGTGAAGTCATAAGGGCTTGGACCAATGACACCAGTGTCTTGTGCTAATACAGGGCTAGCAAGGGCGCCCAGCATGAGCATAGCTGCACTAATTTTAAGTTGTCTCATTCTCGTTCTTCCTTTCTACAGGGGAGCATTTCCGGATATAAATTTATGTTGGGCGAATCTATCACCGAAGTGCGATGAAATGAAGGAAAATGGCAATAGGTTGGTGAAAAACATCAATTTTTTGCACTTCTCGGGAATTAATCAAAGCGCTTTAAGAGCTTAATTCAAAGAAATTTTACGTTGAATTTCGACAGGAAATGATTTTATTCTTTCTCTCATCCAATAATAGTTTTTATTACGAGCTTAATAGTTCTGATGGCACACAGCATGAATTATTTTTAAACTTGGACTGCGTCACATGATCGAGCAGTGGCAACTGACCCAGAATTTGGCTCTTCGCTATACACTGCAAATCAATTTAGAGATATCCAGTGATTCTGATCTTGCCAGACAGCTAGATTTATCGAGGCAGTCCATAAATGTACGGCCGCGAGGCACTAAAATTCGAATAGGAGGTATGATCCCGGCTCTTCACCTTAAAAACCACGCTAATTTGTTCTAGATGGAGGAAATCTGGTTTACGCAGTCCTAGATATGAGTGTGATAAAGTAGTACTTCAAGGGTGTGCCTCTATCAAAATTTAAATTGTTGAGAAGTGTCAATTATGACTACAACATCGAAAATCAAAACGGTAAGTTTAAGAATGTTGAAGATTATTTTTTTTGGATTACTACTTAGTACTTCTTCCTATGGACAGGAACAGACTAGCCCGGTGACGCTTAATCTCGATGATGTTAATTGGGGCCCAACTGGCGGCGGAAATGGATCGCCCCTTGGGCTGCGGACAGCGCGGCAAGGCATTGATCCGGTAACCGGGGGTATTACCTACTATGCAATGTTTCCAGCTGGTTCCCGTTTCGACTTGCATTGGCATACTCATGATGAATATGTGGTAGTGGTAAAGGGGTCAGTTGTCATTGAACTTGGGAAGGAAACAAAATCTCTCACCGTTGGCAGTTATGTGGTCATTCCCGGAAAAATGAATCATTCCTGGGACGTGCCTTTAGATGGTGAAGTGGTGATTCTGGTGCGACGTGCTGGGCCAGCTGATTTTCATTATGTCGACAAATAGCTGATTAGTTGAATTTAGTGGTTCATCGCCGTGGCCTGCCAAGCCTTTGAATCTTCTCGCTAAAATCACAATTTGTCACAAAAAACTATGCAATTACTTCGAGTTACAGTCGCAGAGTTGAAGTCCTAATTGAGCTTTCTATGGTATTCTTTACTTACAAATTACTGGTCTTTTTAGAGCTGATCAGCTAGAACATGAAACATAATGCCTTGCGGGATATTAAAGCATGAACAATAAGCTGAATAACTCATCTAAGATTTTAATCGGCCTTTTGGTAGTGATCGGTTTGTTCACTACCACAGCATTTTCGCAGTCTGGAAGCGTCAGTAATGACTACCCTGAATTGGCTGAACTTTATAATGCCTTTGACGTAACCCAGGCGCAGTTATTAGACGCTATCGCTGAAATCAATTCTGACCCATCTACCATGCAGGCTCGTATGGACTTGCGTATGGAATTGGATATGGTGGCCAATATGAGTATGCAGGAAATGATGGCCGCAGGAATGGGCCACGGTGAAATGGGCGATATGGCAATGACTGGGCCTTATGGGGAGTTGGAAGTTGATGCACGTATGGCAATCAACGATATTGTTCGAGGGTTTCATTCTGCAGCTGATGCCGCCAGTGCCTTTGAAAATTCCGCCGCACTAACTACTCATGCTGCTCGTGTACTGGCCTATGGTCGCGAATTCGAAAACAAGGTTTGGGATATCTTTGCTGATACTTCCACTTCAATTTATGAGAAGCGTCAAAATGTTACTGCCGCTATTGAAGCCTATCAAACAGGAGATGCTCAGCACGCTGTGACGGTCACACCTAAAAGTGCAGCTTTATATCTAGATACTGAATATTCAAATGGATTGAAAGCTGGTTTCCCTCGTTTGGGTGCTTTACTTTGGACTAACCAGTGGCTGCAACTTGCCTCTTTGGAAGCCATTATCATCGGTCAGGTTGATCCGCAGTTTGCCGGTAATGTTGGATTAACTGTCGAGCGTTATTGGAATAAGGTTGGTTCTGACACAGGTATGACCATGTTTCCAGTGCCAAATGAGATGCCTAGTGCGCCAGCGATATCACCCCAGCTCTATAGTCAGTCTCCAGATGCAGCCGTCATTATCGATAATCTGAATATGTTAGAAGCTGCTATTGCTGACATTATTGCCTATCCAGTAGTTGAGGACCGTGAATTAGCTATTAATAATGCGGTTGCTCAATTTACCGCCCAAGAAGATTACGTTACTGACACAATGGATTATTTGCTTTCCGCTCTGCGTGGCGGAATCTTTAATCAAGGTGGCCCTGCGATCGGAGAGCTTGATCGTTCGGAGAGGAATCGTTCGCGCTCAGCCATGGACATGCAGCACACTATGATCATGTCTGCCCCTCAATAAGTAGTAAGTGGCCAATTGGTTGTAATAGCAGTTTATACACTTAATAAAAAAAGGTGACTAGAGTCACCTTTTTTTATTGCGCTATTATTGCTACTAGGTGCCGATGCTAAATCTACCTAGTTTAGACTTTCCCTTCCGCCAGCAGGTCAGCCGCATAGTGCGACGCTCTCGCAGTGAATGCCATATAAGATAAGGAAGGGTTTTGACACGCCGAAGAGGTCATGAATGAGCCATCGGTGATAAATAAGTTAGGTATTTCATGTGCTTGACACCAGCCATTGAGGACGGAAGTCGCCGGGTCGCGGCCCATTCTTGCACTACCCATTTCATGAATTCGATTCCCGGGTTTGGTTATATTAACCGGTGCGGAATTAATATCGGTACAGCCTGCCGTTTCTAACATGGCGATTGCATCTCGTCGTGCTGATTCCAACATCAACAATTCATTCTTGCTATAGGTTACGTGGAAGTGTGCCTGGGGATTGCCCCATTTGTCGGTATTGTTCGACAGGGTAACCCGGTTTTCTGGATTCGGTAATTGCTCACCGAAAGCGCCGATGGAAACACGCCAAGGGCCGGGACTGTTATGGGATTCTTTAAAGTCTTTGCCTATACCAGCAATTTGACCGCCAGCGTTTCTAAGAGGACTTGCAGTACCCTGATAACCAAAGCCACGCTTAAAGGGTTTGTCGTGTTCAGTGATATTGGCATAGCGGGGTATATATATACCGCCGGGCTTTCTGCCGAAAGTAGTCTTGTTATCGAAGTCATGCATCAAACCATTTGCTCCAGCACCACTGATGTGATCCATGAGGTTTCGTCCAACCTGATCGGAACCATTGGCAAGACCATTGGGGAAGGCTGCAGATTTGGATTGTAGTAAGATCATTGCAGAGGCAATGGTTGAAGCATTTAGAAATAGTAGCTTGGATGAATAGAAGCGAGTTTTATTTGTTACTGCATCAATAACATTTACACCGGTTACTCTCTTTGTAGCAGCATCATATTCCAAGGATTGTACGATGGCGTTATGCACCATAGTGCAATTATTAGTTCGCATTGCTGCCGGTAAAGTGGCATTGACTGAGGAGAAGTAGGCTTTGAATAGGCAGCCATGTTCGCAACGACTACGAGATTGACAGTTGGAGCGCCCAAGAGATTTTTGTTCATCTGTGGCATCGGTGAGATGACCCACACGAGCTGGAATTACATTTCGACCAGGAAAGGCAGCTTCAACGCGTTCTTTGAATGCTTGTTCGGCGCAGCTTAATTCGAAGGCTGGCTGAAAAATACTGTCAGGCAGTTGCGGCAATCCTTCTTCGCTGCCAGCGATGCCAGCAAATTTTTCTACGTGTTCATACCATGGAACAATTTCTTCATAGCGAACAGGCCAGTCAATGCCAATGCCTTCTTCGGCGTTCGCGGTGAAATCTTGCGGACCCATACGATAAGTTTGGCGGCTCCACATCAGCGAGCGACCGCCAGTATGATAGCCTCTCAGCCAATCATAGCTGGTCCCTTCCGCCTCTTCGTAAGGATGTTCGTCATCCTTTACCCAAAAATCTTTATTAGATTCTTTAACAGCGTAGGCTACGCCTGGGTATTGTTTGAAGTAGTGCTTAGAGATCTCATCCTGAGAAATACGATCGAGATTCTTTTTATCCCAGGGTGGAATATGGTCGCTATAATCCTTTTCGGGGGTAATCTCTGGGCCACGTTCTAATACCAATACCTTTAAACCCCGTTCGGCGAGTTCTTTGGCACTCCATCCGCCACTCATTCCGGATCCAACTACAATTGCATCAAAATCTGCCAACGCTATTTCTCCCAAGCTGATAATTATTCTTATCGAATGTTTGCTTATTATTTTCCTAAGATTGAATTTCTACGCAGGGATCCCATCTGCCAGGCACTGCTTCCCAGCGTTGTTCTTGTAATGCACCTTCTTCTGTGGCGAAGTATCCTCGAGTGATCAAGCCTTTCAAATTCCGATAACCCCCATAACCTGATGCGCCAGAAAATGCCTGGGTGTCGAGATCAGAGAGTTGTTGTGCTGCTTTGGCATCTGTCACTATCAGGAAGTTGCTGTCCAACATGTTCTTAATTTTCTCGACTGCTTTACGGTGTGAGGCTTTAGTTTCAGTATTGGCCCACTCTGCCATTAGGCCATCGATAAACCCCGGTATATTTACATCCACCGCTCCAGGCGTATCAGTGCGGGGAATGATGAGATCGCTGATACGTGTTATCAGCATCGCTTCCTGTTGGTTGTAAAATCGCATCGATCCGGCGGTCATCGAAGAAGCAGTAACACTTCCCACTCCACCGCAGCCGGTCAGCGTGTAGGCGCCGCCAACCGATACGATTAGGCCTTGTAATACTTCGCGCCTAGTTTTCATTGAATCTTTTCCTGAAGATTTTGAATACGCCTAAGCATAGAGAAAAAGCGGCTTCAGTTATAGTCTTTAGTAGTCTGCGTGAGAATGAATTTTGGCAGTGCGGATAATGTTTTTTTCACAGTAATAAAAAAGGCCAGCAGCTTTCGCCGCTGGCCTTTCTATTTGTTTGGAATTCCTAAAGAGTAGAGCTAGTCTGAACCTGCTAAAGAGCGCTCTTCTTTTTCTTTTCGTTCAGCAGCCAACTGCTCATAGCCTTCATCATCCAGGTGAGTAATTGCCAGCCAGGCGTGAGTCATTTCATCACCAGTGCGGCTGCCGCCGACGACCCACATGTCAGGGTCTGGATTGTTTGGATTGTTTGCGGTGTTATCGTACCACTGCTTCAATACCAGCACTGCTCCTGCAGGAACTAATGGAGCGACATCAGGCTCATAGATATGGCTGTGATGCCAGGTAGCACTCCATTTTGAGATCTGGCTAATCTCTTCGGTGCGACCAGTCTCGGGATAGAAAATCTCAAAAGAAGCAGCATTCATACGCAGATGACCGTGGGGCTGAAAACTATCAACGCGAACCGGGTGATCAAATGAATGAAAACCCTGTGTCATTTGATAACCATTGGGCGGAATTACCAGATCTTTCTGCTGACTGATGCGATAGTTTTTTAGGTCCTGTTTGTATTTTGCTTCTTCGGCATATTCTTCAGGGTGCAACCAAAGACCGATTTCGACAACGTTGTCTTTAATCATCTGTCCCTCAGCAGTGGCACCAACTCCGCCTGGGAACATGTGAATGCTCCAGCGTACCATCGAGCCAGCAGGAATGGTTCGACATACACCATCGGGTACGATCTCTCCCCATTTACCCATAGCATATTCAGTTAGTTGGCCATAACGCTCGTACTCGCCTTCTTCGTTAATCGTTTCAACGGAAGAGTTAGCGTGGTGAACAACTGCCTTAGCATCACCACGAGGCTTAACCTGAACCGCCTTGATGCAACGTTCGGTAGTCACACCGGTGGGTACATAGTGATTGCTCCAAAGATCATTACCGTTTGCTGGTATGTCCATTGAGATGGAAGGGATTACCAAATCTGGCGATCCAAACTCGCTAATAAAGCTCCACTCATCGGGATCCGCTAGTTCCGCCGGTGCTACTTCAACATCAGGATCACCAAGTGGTGCGCCTTGATTTACCCAAGCTGTTATGAGGTTGATTTCTTCTTCTTTTAGGCGCCAATCACCTTGTAATTCTTGAATACCAATACCATGGTCGTAAGCATAAGGAGGCATTTCTCTGCTGGCCACTTTGTATTGAATCAAAGGAGCCCAGGGCCGAACTTGTTCATAGTTCTCAAACTGCATTGGACCAATGCCACCTTCGCGGTGACAAACCACGCAATTGTCATTAATGATCCTACCTATTTCACCATTGTAGGTGACACCTTCATGCTCTTGAGCAGACAGCTGAGTCTGATATCCGAGTATGGTAATAAGGCTTATTAACCAAGCTGTTAAAATTTTCATGTCTCTCTCCGGAGCAATCATTCGCTTATCATTGGGATAAGAAGGTATTGAACTGATTAATCGACACTGCAGTAACACTGACTGCTTCCAGTTTACTCTCTTTTAATAGCAGTAAATAGCAGTAAATAGCAGTAAATAAGTGATTTTTAGTGCAGCCGAGGAGACTGATTTGTACTCGGTGAAATGGGAAATTGGACGCAACAAAAAGGCCGGTAGGATTAATCCTGCCGGCCTTTTTGTTCTTTCTGTGTAATCTAGTAACTTAGTGGAAGCTTGATTCTACTAGTCGTTACCTGCTAGGGAGCGTTCTTCCTTTTCTTTGCGTTCAGCAACTAGCGAGTCAAAGCCATCATCGTCGAGGTGAGTAACCGCGATCCAAGCATGAGACATTTCGTCACCAGTTCGGCTGCCGCCAACGACCCACATATCAGAGTCTGGATTGTTTGGATTGTCAGCTGTGTTGTCGTACCACTGCTTGATAACCAATACTGCGCCAGTTGGAATTAGTGGCGCTACTTCAGGATTATAAATATGGCTGTGATGCCAAGTTGCGCTCCACTTAGAGACTTGGCTGATCTGCTCCGTGCGACCAGTTTCTGGATAGAAAATTTCCAGAGACGCTGCATTCATTCGTAGGTGACCATGTGGCTGGAAACTATCGATACGTACCGGGTGATCGAAAGAGTGAAAGCCTTGGGTCATTGCATAGCCATTAGGTGGAATAATCAGCTCGCCATTCTCATAACCATCTCGTAGTCCATACAAACGAAGATCTTGACGGTAAGGGCTCTCGGCAACTTCGTATTCTTCTTCGTGAAACCAGATACCCAGTTCAACCACATTATCTTTAACTGCTTCACCCTGGGCTGTTGCGCCAACGCCACCTGGGAACATGTGAATATCCCAGTAAATGCGGGAGTCAGCTGGCATTTCACGGCAAACGCCTTCTGGCATTAATTCGCCCCACTTGCCCATAGCGTATTCGGTAAGTTGGCTGAAACGTTCGTACTCACCGGTATCAGCATTGAAAGCATCTACTGATGGGTTACTGTGGTGAACAACTGCACGGGCATCACCGCGCGGCTTGACCTGCATTGCTTTGATGCAACGCTTTTGAGTCACGCCAGTGTCGACATAGTGCTTGTGCCACATATCGTTACCGCCAGCAGGGATATCGATAGGAATTGACGCGATAACCAGATCGGGTTCACCAAGCTCTGGCTCGAAGTTCCAGGAGTCTAAATCCACAAGCGCTGCCGGAGGAGGAATAATATCCACTGGACCGAGA
>JGI26060J43896_10000099_pt1 | contig 27641 bp, 26 predicted proteins | sample MarorgKNORR_S2LV_6_FD_43896 | JGI IMG/M metagenome (IMG submission 43896) | reverse complement strand
TCCTTTTTCAGGAAAAGTTGATAGTCTTTTTGTTGAGTTAGGTGTAAAGATAAGTGAAGGAGATAATATCTGTGAATTACTAAGTGAAGATAGTGATGTTATTGAGGGTAAAAAAGAAAAAATAGAAGAGCACATAGAATCTAAGAAAGAAGATTCTAAAGAAAGCCCAATAGTCGAAGCAGAATTCATCGATCAACCAGTCTCACCGGACCCTATTATTGACAATAAAACCATCACTAAATCCTTTGCAGGGGTTCATGCTAGTCCTTCGGTTAGAAAATTAGCAAGAGAATTAGGAGCAGACCTGACCTTGATTGAGGGGACAGGCATGAAAAGAAGAATTTTACCAGAAGATTTAAAATCACATATTAAAGCTATATTGTCAGGCAGTAAATCAAATACATCTAACTCTCTACCCAGTATTCCCATCATTGATTTTTCAAGCTTTGGAGAAATAGAAACCTTATCTCTCAGTCGAATCAAGAAGATATCAGGACCGCGTTTGCAGGCAAGTTGGATTAATATCCCCCATGTAACACAACATGATGAAATTGATATACATGAACTTGAACAAATAAGAATTGATATGAAAGAAGAGGCAAAGAATAAAAGCATACAATTATCTATTTTGCCTTTTATTATTAAGGCTATTACTAATGCTCTTAGTGAGTTTCCCGACTTTAATTCATCGCTTTCTTCTGATGGAAAAAAACTTATTAAAAAGAAATATATCAATATTGGGTTTGCTGCTAATACAGAGCAAGGATTGATGGTTCCAGTTTTAAAAGATGCTAAGAAGAAAAGTGTTTTAGACATTGCTAAAGACTTGAGTGAATTGAGCGAACTGGCAAGATCTGGGAAAATAAAGATTAATGATTTGGAAGGCGGGACTTTTACTGTATCAAGTTTGGGTGGTTTTGGTGGCACAGGATTTACACCTATTATCAATGCACCAGAAGTTGCAATACTTGGTATTGCTAGGGCACAAGTCAAACCTGTATTTAATAATGGACAGTTTTTACCAAAACTGATTCTACCAATTTCACTGTCTTATGATCATCGAGTCATTGATGGAGTTGGAGGCATACAATTTACAACTTATCTCAAACAACTGTTAGAAAATCCTGAAACATTTCTCAATGAGCTATCTTGAAGTATGACTAACTTAATTATTCCTCAATTGGGTGATTTTGATGAAGTAGAAGTCATCGAGATACATATTAAGGAAGGGGATTATATAGAGAAGAATGATCCACTGATAACACTCGAGACTGAAAAGGCCGCAATGGATGTTCCTGCTGAATTTAGTGGAATAATAACATCCTTAAATATTCAATTGGGCGACAAGATTTCAGAAGGAGATCTAATTGGAGAGATAGCTAACGAGAAACAAGAGTCAGAAACTAAGCAAGTAAATGAACAAAAAGATAATGAGTATGACTTGATTGTTATTGGTGCTGGCCCAGGCGGATACACAGCTGCATTTAGAGCAGCTGATCTTGGATTAAAAGTTGCATTGGTAGATAAAAACTCAGATTTAGGCGGGGTTTGTCTTAATGTTGGTTGTATTCCATCCAAGGCTTTTTTACATGCGGCTAAAGTAATAGATGATTCCAAAGAAGCTAATATTGCAGGAGTTAAATTTAATCATCCTGAAATAGATATTGATGCTATGAAATCTTGGAAAAACAATTTGATCGATGGGTTAACCAATGGCCTAGATTTTTTAGCAAAAAAACGTGATGTTTCTGTATTTCACGGTGAAGCTTTTTTTCAGTCCACAGAATCAATAAGAGTTCAATTGACATCGGATGAAATTACACTTCATTTTAAAAACTGCATTATCGCAGTAGGCTCCGAGCCATTAGCACTGCCTTTTTTACCAATGGATCCAAGAATTATCGATTCTACAGGTGCTTTAGAGCCAGATCATATCCCAGCGAGTTTATTGATAATAGGAGGAGGCATCATTGGTCTTGAGATGGCTACGATTTATTCATCATTAGGTTCCAATGTGACAATTGTTGAGTTGACCAATACTTTAATGCCAGGAACGGATCATGATCTTGTAAGACCACTTGAAAAATATCTTACAGAAAAATGTAAAAATATTAAGAAATCAACGCAAGTAATCTCAGGAGAAGCCACAACAGAAGGAATTAAAATACAATTCAAACAATCGGATAACATAAGTGAAGAAACTTTTGAATCAGTCCTTGTTGCTATAGGTAGAAAATCTAATGGCCCATTGATCAATCTAGACAAGGCTGGTGTACAAATAGATGAGAATGGATTCATTGAAGTTGATAATCAAATGAGGACTAATATCAATAATATCTTTGCTATAGGCGATGTAGTTGGTAATCCAATGTTGGCTCATAAGGCCAGTTATGAAGGTAAAATTGCTGCAGAAGTGATATCAGGTAAGAAGTCATTTATGGATGCCAGATGCATACCTTCAGTGGCCTATACTGATCCTGAGGTAGCATGGGTGGGGTTAACTGAGGATCAGTGTAAGTTGGAGAATATAGCTTATGAAAAAGGAGTTTTTCCTTGGTCGGCAAGTGGTCGGTCACTCACCATAGGAAGGAAAGAAGGGCTTACTAAATTGCTGTTTGATCCTCAAAGTAAAAAAATTATTGGCGGCGGCATTGTTGGAACCAATGCAGGCGATTTGATAGCTGAGATTTCTTTGGCCATAGAAATGAATTGTGACGTGGAAGATATCGCACTCACTATTCACCCCCATCCAACGCTTGCTGAATCGATTGCTTTAGCTGCTGAGGCTTTTGAAGGAACAATTACTGAGCTTTATATTAAACCTTAGCGGGTTTAAATTTACCCATTACTAGGGTGTAAAGAAAGACTGATAAAAAGATTACTGCCGCACAATAATAATTAATTAATCCCATGTTATTCCCTTGTATCAAAGAAGCGATAACACCATGTCCAATTGCTATACCACCCAATTGAGAAGCTGGAATGAGTACTGAATAATTACCTGATTCATCTACACTGGCTATCAGACCCATTAGAAATGGTCCGACAAAGTTCCAAGCGGTTTGAAATAAGATAACTCTTAAGGCAAAACCAAGCCAAGTAATCTCACCTTGGAAAGATAAAATAATTATGACTTGGATAGCTAATGCAAAACATATAGCAACACTTCGATTGATTTTAGATGCTAGTGCTGAAGCTGACAATGGTCCAATGATACTCAACGCTGTACTTAAAAATAATGCAGTACCAACATCTTCAGCTTCAATATTCATAGAGATGCCATAAGGAACAAGATTATTAAAGAAAGGTCCAACTCCCATTTGCCATATAACCATGATAATTAGAGCCATTACTGGAAGAATTAAAAACTTATTATGAGTTGATTTCTTACTATTTTTATCAGCAGCTGAAACGGCAAGTTTTGAAGTAAAGAATAAAGCAATAATGCCAAGTACAATTGCTGGTGCACACATCCCAGCGATGCCAAAAGTTGCTATGGCTTGTGGTACGAATAATGCTGTTAAAGATCCCATAATAACTTGAGATGCAACACTATAACCAAAGTTTTTATCTGGTTCTGATGTAGCTCCTATTGCTGCTACACCCAGTGCAAATGCTGTCCCATGACCTAGTAGTCCTGTTAAGAATCGAATTGCTAACAAAGAGTTAAAATCTGAAACATAGCAAGAGATTATATTGCCAATAATAATAGCGGATAGCGCCAATGCAGCAACTTTTCTCCAATTGTATTTTCCAACCCAAATGATTCCCAACAAAGAAGATAAAGACATTCCAGATATTTCAGCTGAGGAAATTAAATTTGCATTCGATTGACTAAAATTAAGCTCTGATAGCATGCCACCAACAAAGAAAGGCATTCCAAAGATCATATAAACTCCAGCACATCCAATTAATATTGCAGCTATAACTTCACTACGTTCATTATTTCTTATCATTTTATTTTTTCTTTTGATTCACAAAGTTTATTTATTTTACATTGATAGCATAAAGGTTTTCTTGCAATACAGGTATACCTACCATGCATAATGAGATGATGATGAGCATTAAATAGAAATTCTTCAGGTATTATTTTCATTAAGCCTTTTTCAATGTCTATTGGTTTAACCCCTTTGGCAAGACCTATACGATTGGATACTCTAAAAACATGGGTATCCACAGCAATGACGGATTTCCCAAAAACAGTATTTAAGATTACATTCGCAGTTTTTCTTCCGACTCCTGGAAGTTCTTCAAGACTATCTCGTTCATGAGGCACTTGACTGTTAAATTTTTTAACCAGTATTTTGCAAGTCAATATGATATTTTTTGCCTTATTATTGAATAGACCAATTGTTTTGATACTTTCTTTTAACTTAGCAGTACCAAGATGAATCATTTGTTCAGGAGTGTTTGCAATTTGAAATAAAGATTTAGTGGCGTTATTTACACTTTTATCAGTTGCTTGAGCTGAAAGAATAACCGAAATTAGTAGTTCAAAGTTGGAATTAAAGACTAATTCAGTCGTAGGTTTAGGATCAGATTCAGTTAAGATCTTAAAAATATTACCTGCCTTAATTTTATTCATGGCGCTTAAGAAAAGATTTATCTAACTTTTTGCCCCGCGGATGACCCGTCATCTGGTGATATTAGGAAAACACCCTCATCATCATCTCCCGCTGCTAGTAGCATGCCTTCAGAAACTCCAAATCTCATTTTTCTTGGTTCTAAATTAGCTACCACTACAATATTTTTACCAATCAGCTCTTCTGGACTATAGAAACCTTTAATGCCTGCAAAAATAGTTCTTTCTTCATTGCCTAGATCAACTGTTATTTTTATTAGTTTGTCCGCTTCTGGGATATCCTCAGCATNAATTACTTTAGCGACTCTAAGATCTACTTTCATAAATTCATCAAAATTTATCATTTTATTCTCCATTATTTGATTTACATAGAATCTTTAATTATCAATTCAATATCTTCTTTTTTAATACGAGTTAATAAGGCTGGATAATCATTAATCTTATGACTCAATATAATTTTATTTATGCTATTCCAGCTCTGTGAATCTAGATTTAAAAATTGTTCAGCTTCTTTAGCAATAGCAGGAACGACAGGTTTTAGATACACCATTAATATGAAAAAAAGATTTATAGCGGTGGAACAAACAGCATGCACTTTATCATAATTTAATTCATCTTTAATAAGCACCCAAGGCTTCTCTTTTTCTAAATATTGATTGGCTTGATCAGCAAGCAGCATAATTTTTCTCATTGCTTGCCCAAATTCTCTTTTTTCATAGAGNAAACCAATACCATCAGATGCGTCTTGAAATGTTTTAATTAANTCAGGGTTATCAACAGATTGAGATACTTTATTTTCAAAATATTTGTTAATAAAATTAGCTGATCGGCTTGCAATATTTATCCATTTTCCAACTAAATCTGAGTTCACTCTTTTTTCAAAATCATTGGTATTAAGATCAAAGTCATCTATTCCAGAGTTAGTTTTATAAGCATAGTAATATCTTAAATACTCAGGTTTTGAATGATTGAGATAAGTTCTAGCTTTTATAAAAGTGCCTCTTGATTTTGACATCTTCTTCCCATTGANAGTGAGAAAGCCATTGACATAAATTGCATTTGGTTTTTTGAGTCCAGCTCCTTCTAAAACAGCAGGCCAAAACAAAGCATGAAAATAGATGATATCTTTACCGATAAAATGAACCAGATGGCAATCGGCATTCTCACTAAAATAGTCTTCATAGATAACATTACTTTTTGTTGTAAGATTTTTTAAAGAAGCAAGATATCCAATAGGTGCATCCAGCCAAACATAGAAATATTTATTATCTTCGCCTGGAATCTTAAACCCAAAATAAGGATGATCTCTTGATATATCCCAATCTTTTAGACCCATAGAAAACCATTCATTGAGCTTCCCTTTAACCGCATCGTTCATGTCTATCGTTGGAATCCATTTTTTGAGCATGCCTTCAAAGTGACTGAGCTTCATAAAATAATGTTCTGATTTCTTGAGGATTGGTGCATCACCTGATAATACTGATATTGGGTTTATGAGATCTGTAGGTTTGTAAGTGGCGCCACATTTTTCACAGTTATCCCCATATTGATCTTCGGTTGAACATTGTGGGCAGATTCCTTTAACATAGCGATCAGGAAGGAAGATTTCTTGTATTTTGTCATAAGATTGTTCAATTATTTTTTTCTCAATATGCCCTGCTTTATTTAATTCATTAAATATTTCTCCAACCAAAGTTTCATTCTCTGCTGTATGGGTGGAATGATAATTATCAAATTCAATTAAAAAATCCTGAAAATCTTCACTGTGTTCTTTTGTGTATTGTTCAGCTAATGCTTCAGGTTCAAGCCCAATAGCTTCAGCACTTAGCATTATTGGTGTTCCATGAGAGTCGCTTGCACATAAGTAGAGGCAATCTCTCTTTTTCATTTTTTGATAACGAACCCAAATATCAGCTTGAATGTAGCCTACTAGATGCCCAATATGTATTGAACCATTGGCATACGGTAATGCATTGGTCACCAATATCTTTTTACTTATTTCGTTAGTGGATGTCATCTAACCATTATTCCTTAATATTGTCAGAATTTATATTGATAAGTAATAGTGGCAATAATGTAAGATTTGCTATTAATGCAATTAACATCGCAAATGCTGTAAAGGTTCCAAAGTAGATAGTGGGTACAAAATTTGAGAGCGATAATATAGAGAAACCTATAATAATAATTATAGAAGTATAATAAATAGCTTTACCTATACTGGCATGTGAATTCTTAACCGCTATTTTTGAAGAACAACCCAATTCAATCTCTTTTCTGAAGCGATGAATGTAATGAATGGAATGATCCACTCCAATTCCAATACAAATTGCTGCAATAGTAATCGTCATAATATCAAGAGGTATACCCAACCAGCCCATTAAACCAAGCACTGAGGCTGAAGCTAGAATACTTGGAATAATCGCTACAAAAGCATATTTTAAAGATCTGAATAGAAATAAAAACATGATTAAGATAGCTAGAAAAACAACNCCAATGGTCAGTATTTGAGAACGAATTAAGCTTTCCAATACATTGTTGTAAAGNACCAACATTCCTGTGAGNTTGATTTGTGATTCTTTNAAACCTATTTCTTCAACCAAGTCTTTCTTTATTTTTTTGATTAGCTCATTACGTTGAAGATCAGGGTAGGATTCAAAAACTCTNAATGAGATTCTAAGCTGGTTACCATCTTCTGATAAGTAAGGATCAAATAAGGCTTCCTTGACATCCTGTGGAACTTTCTTATAAAGCAATGAGAGGAAGAAAGTATCTATTTCTTCGCCATCATTTAGCGTTTTTAGAACATCCATTGTGGTAGAAATAGAAACTACTTTTCCTGCTTCATCTAATGATTCTAAATAATCATGAACNGAATCTATGGTTTTTAAACGAAAAGAGTTATACCAGTAACTGTCCGCACCAATATCATATTCNGTTTTATCTTCTTCAAGAAAACCATCTTCAAAAAACTCGTCTTCAAAAAAATCATTTTCATCCATAGGACTTAGTTTTTCTTCGAAGTAACTCGGATCAGCTTCAATAATAATATCCAATGGAGTTGTTCCTCCAAGTTCCCTATCTATGACACTCAAACCTTGNTAAATTTCAGTATTTTCTTTAAAAGCTTTNATGAATTGGTTTTCCGCAGTAAGACTAAATATACCAATGGTACTTATAATAGCCATGATCAAGAAGGCTGAAAATGTGGATTTAGGTTTATTTAAGACTAAATCAGATAGAGAGTTAGTAATACCCAATGTTAGATCCTTTTCTTTCTCCAAGGGAAGTTTTTTAAGTTGCACTAAAATCGATGGAAATAGAAGAAAAACCATAATGAAAATAGCTCCCATACTAATGAGCATCATCCAGCCAAAGTCAATGACTGGTTTTAATCCAGCTACCAACAGGGAAGCAAAGCCCACCATAGTAGTGATAGTGGTGTATAGACAGGGCTCCCATTTATCAATTAATGTTTGCTGTACTAACCAAATTTGAGATGCTTTTGGATGCAGTTGATTTAATTCTAAATACCTAACTGTGAGATGAACCGATACGGATAGACTAAAAATCAACAATAATGCTACAAAGTTTGCCGAAACAACTGTGACTGGCCATCCAACAATACCAAGAAATCCAGTCATCACAACCAATCCAAGCAGGCAACATGCCATTGAAATGAACATCCATCTTGGATTTTTAAAAATAAGTAATAATGAAATGATTAAGAATAATAAAAGAGAGACTCCAAATACTTCAATATCATTTTGTATAAAATCAATCATATCAACTGTAATCATTGGGACGCCACCAAGAAAAATCTTACCATCATCTTGATATTTACTTAATACAGCCCTAATATTTTTTATCATTAAAGCATTTTCAGCTCTGTANGAAGTTCTCAAATTTTTAATGTCAGTAGAAAGTTCTTCTAGTGCAAGTTTTTCATTATTATTTAGNGTCTGAGTTAACCTTTTTGCTCTCAGTTCATCTCTTTGATTGATTAAAGAATTTAAGGATTCATTGATTACTAGATTAAGCAATAATGCCGTTGTTCTCCCATCATTGCTAATGATTAGATTCTTATACAAAGTACTATTGAGTAACTCATCTTTTGCTAAGATTTTATCTGTTTCAGGACTGAGGTAATTGGGTGCATTTTCTGAAAGTTCTGAAAGGCTTTTAGGNGGTGACTTTAGTAAAGGAACATCCAGTATGGATACCACTGAATCCACAGAATTCAACTCTTCTAATTCATTTCTTAGCCGAGTTAAACTACTGATGATAATTGGATCAAAAAGATCAGCATGGGGCTGATATGTCACCACTAAAAATTCATCGTCTCCATAACGAGCTTTGATGTCTTTGTAGTACTTTAAATCTTTATCACCCTCTAATAGTAGAGTGTCTGAAGAGGCATCAAGTTGAAAATCATCAACCCAATTTAAAAATACTCCAAAAACAAGTAATAGAAAGAATATTACAAATTTTGGAAATTCAACCAANTTTCTTAACATTTTATTTATCATCAATAATGATCCATGCCTATACAGNTATAAACTATAATCCAAAACATAACTAAAATTCTAGTTTGACCTAGAATTTTAGTGCATCATACTTATTTAAATAGGAAATTATAAGTTTTCTCGTTATTAGTAGGCTAAAAATGACAATTAAATCAGATAAATGGATCAAAGAAATGGCTAGTAATCATGGCATGATTAATCCTTTTTCAGATAAGCAAATAAGAAAAAGAAATCAAGAAAGAATCATTTCATACGGTACTTCCAGTTTTGGTTATGATGTCCGTTGCTCTAATGAATTCAAAGTTTTTACAAACATTCATTCCGCTATTGTTGACCCAAAAGAATTTGATGAATCAAGTTTTGTGGATTTTAATTCTGATGTTTGTATCATACCTCCGAACTCATTTGCCTTAGCAAGAACCATAGAATATTTTAAAATTCCAAGGAATGTTTTAACCATTTGTTTAGGTAAATCGACCTATGCAAGATGTGGAATTATTGTTAACGTTACTCCCTTAGAACCCGAATGGGAGGGTCATGTGACTTTAGAATTTTCAAATACAACACCATTGCCTGCAAAAATATATGCGAATGAAGGTGTTGCTCAAATGATTTTCTTTGAGTCTGATGAAGAATGCGATGAATCGTATAAAGATCGTGAAGGCAAATATCAAGGTCAAACTGGCGTTACATTGCCTACAACCTAAAAATCATCAATAACAATAGGATTTATAAGCTTTTTTCCAAATAGATAAGGCTCTTCATTGATAATCTTTAAATTCTCATTAGCTAGGTAACTAATGACCATTGGGTAAATAATGTATTCACCTTCCATAACCCTTCTTCTTAGTGATGAGACAGTATCACTAGACTTAATTTTTGTTCTAAATTGAATAATTACAGAACCAGAATCTATCTCATTAACAACTAAATGGACACTACTACCATGATAGAGTTCATTATTTGATAAGGCACGTTGATAGGTATTAAGTCCTTTTAGTTTAGGCAGGAGAGAAGGGTGGATATTGATTATTTTTCCTGAATAAAGACTGCAGAAGCTTTTTGATAAGATACGCATATATCCTGCAAGTATTACAATATCAGGGTTTATATTTTCAACATATGCCTCTAACTGATCGTCAAAAATTCTAATATCCTTATATTTTTCAAAATTAAAAGCATGAGTATCTATATTAAACTTTTTGGCTATTTTCAGTCCAAGAGCTTTTGGGTTATCAGAAATAACAGAAGTTATACTTAAGNTAAGCTTTTCTTTATCAATATGCTTGAGTATGGCCTCTAAGTTAGTACCTNCNCNAGATATTAGACAAACAGCTTTCATCATCCGTTTGTTATTCTATTGAAACTGTTTGATTGCCTGATTTGATTTCTCCAATAACAAAGGATTTATGGCCCAGCAAAGATAATTTTTTGATAATTCCATCTTGATCGTTTTGATCTATAACGATCACCATCCCAATACCGCAGTTGAAGGTTTTNAGCATTTCATCATCTGTTATGTTTCCTTTTTCTTGTAACCACTGAAATATAGAGGGTCTATCCCAAGAAGAGCTATCAATCATTGCATTAGAATTCTTATTTAGTATTCGTACAATATTTTCTTTAAATCCTCCTCCAGTGATATGTGCAATTCCTTTGAGATCATAAGATTCAATCAGATTAAGTATTGCATCAACATAGATAGTAGTAGGTGCAGTTATTGCATCTATTAATTTTGTTTCACCAAGCATCTCATTTTTATTAATGCCTTTTAATTCAATAATTTTTCTGATTAAAGAGTAACCATTAGAGTGAGGTCCAGAAGAGGCGATCCCTATAATGATATTACTTTCTTCTATTTTTTCACCATCAATAATATTGTCATAATCCACAACGCCTACACAGAAGCCAGCTAGATCAAAGTCACCTGCTTTATAGACACCAGGCATTTCTGCAGTTTCCCCGCCAATAAGAGCCATCTTAGACTCTTTGCATCCATCAGCAATTCCATTAATAACTTTTGTTGCAGATTCAACATCTAATTTAGAGGTTGCATAATAATCTAGAAAAAACAATGGCTTAGCGCCTAGAGTAATAATATCATTAACGCACATTGCCACTAAATCTATTCCAATTAAATCAAGTTTTTCAAACTCTTTAGCAAGCATTACTTTGGTACCAACACCATCAGTTCCAGAGACAAGTATGGGTCTTTTGTAATGAGCAGTTTCTAATTCAAATAAAGCTCCAAATCCACCAATTTGAGATAGAACATTTGAATTGAGAGTCTCTTTAATGGAGGGTTTTATTTTTGTAATAAGACTATTAGCAGAATCTATATCAACTCCAGAATCAGCATAGGTTAGATTTTTATTTTTAATTTCTTTTGTCAAAATTCAATTAAATGGATTTCTATTTTTTAGGATATAATTTCTTCAAGTTGTATATTAACATCAAGAAACTATTTATTCTTTTACCTTTTTTATACTTTAATCTGGAGAACTAGTTGACACTTTCTTTTATTCCTAATTTTATTTGTATAGTTCGCATTATGCTTATTATTCCAATAGTATTTTTACTTTGGAATCAGGATTACCTTTTATCTTTATTGCTTATAGCAATTGCAGGATTGTCTGATTTTTTAGATGGTTTTTTAGCAAAAAGAAATAATTGGAGGTCCGAGCTAGGCGCTATGTTAGATCCGACAGCAGATAAATTGTTACTTGTTTCTCTCTTTATAACGCTTTATAAAATGAACCTTATTCCTTATTGGCTCACTGTTAGTGTGATAATGAGAGATGCGATGATCATATTTGGGCTATCTTTGTATCGTTATTTCATAGGCAAGCCAAAAATATTGCCTTCTCAAATCAGTAAAGTTAATACATTTATGCAAATTATTTTTGTTTTACTGGTTATTGGAGGACAAATTTTTGAAATACTTTATATCCCTACAGTAATTTTTGGTTCAATTGTATTTGTCACTTCAATTCTAAGTGGGTTGGATTATTGGATCAGGTGGAGCTTTGAAGCTAAAAAAAGAATAAACCTTAACGGTGTCTAAGTGCAGCAACTCCCGTTACCAGTAAATATTTCAGACTATATGATCTTTGAGTCATTCTTTGCAGGGAGCAATGATCATATTTATAAATTACTACAAACTAANGAGCAGAAATTCCTCTGGATTGCAGGTGAGAAGGGGACTGGAAAAACACANCTTTTACAAGCAAAAATAAATCAAATTAATCATAATCAATCTAAGTTGATGTATCTTCCTATGAGGGATTTAAATCAGTTCAGCCCAGAGATATTGGACGATATGGATCAAATGGATTTGATATGTATTGACGACATCCATTTAGTATTAGGATCTAGAATATGGGAAGAAAAATTATTGGATTTATATGAGAGAATTCAAAATACAAAAACTGTATTTATTGTCTCATCCAAGGATTCCCCTCAGGGCGGTAATTTTTTAATTCAAGATCTATTATCAAGGTATTCAACAGCCCTAGTGCTTCGCCTTAATGTATTAAAAAATATGGATATAGTTAGAGCAATTCAATTGCATGCAAAGATTAGAGGTTTTAATTTATCTGACAATGCTGCAAAATTTCTTCTCACACGAGTGAGACGTGATGTTTGTAGCTTAGTAGAGATAATAGAGATATTGGACTATGAATCGCTCGCAAAAAAAAGAAAGTTAACAATTCCTTTTATCAAATCTGTCCTACATATTGAATGATTGTCTCTAACTTTAATCATTACTTGACCTCATTCATTTAGCTTGATACTTTTTATTGATACCATTTATATTTCAAAAAATTAGATATGTTGAACAAAAAACTAATCACGGCAACTCTCGTATCAATTTTTATTTATTCCTGTGCAAGTATGCCTCCACTCCAAGAAATGAGTAATGCAAGACAAACTATATCTGCTGCCAAAGAATTGAGCGCTACTGCAAAAGATGATCAAAGGATTTTAGAAGCTGAGCGACTTCTTTCCAGGGCTGAGAGACGAATTGAAGTTAGTCTGTATGATGCAGCAAGACAGGATGCTCTTAGAGCTCAAAAACAAGCCATTGAATATTTAGAAGCTGAGATTTCTAAAAAACCTAAATAACTTCCAAAGAAACTATTTTTTTTCAAAGTAACTTTTAATGGCATCAATACCAATGTCTTGATTGCCGTCTTTGTCTCTTTCAACCAATTCTATTGTATTATTTTTCAGCCCTCTTTCGCTGACGATAATTTGATATGGAATACCAATCAGTTCAGCTTCAGCAAATTTTACTCCAGCTCTTTCGTTACGATCGTCAAGAGCAACTTCATATCCTGATTTCAATAAATCTTTATAGATTTGATTAGACTTTAATAGGACTGTTTCATCATCTTTCTTAGTGATTGCAATGATGATTATTTTAAAGGGAGCTATTTCTTTTGGCCAAATAATTCCTGATTTATCATGATTCTGTTCTATAGAAGCAGCAACAATCCTTGAAATTCCAATTCCATAGCAACCCATAATGGGGTCCACTGATTTTCCAGTATTATCCAAAACACTGCATTTCATACTTTTGCTATATTTATCTCCTAGTTGAAATATATGACCAACTTCTATACCTCTGGCGAATGTTAATTCACCACCTCCAGGAGCTGTATTGCCCTTGATAGTCTCAACATTAGCAGCAAAACCTTCTTCATCACAATAACCAATCTTGTCTTCGCCTGATTCAGCTAGCACATGATATTCATGTGAAGTGGATCCCCCGATTTCCCCACTATCGGCTCTGACTTTACGATAATTTAATCCTAACTGCATAAAAATATTGTCATATGCATGCCCTATTTTTTCATACTCATCATCCATTGAAGGTTGATCCAGGTGAAATGAATAAGAGTCTTTCATTAAGAATTCTCTGGCACGCATAACACCAAATCTAGGTCTAATTTCATCTCTAAATTTTGTTTGTATTTGATAAAAGTTAACGGGTAATTGTTTGTAGGTATTTAGTTCACTTCTAACAATATCTGTTATGACTTCTTCATGGGTTGGTCCAAAGCAGAATAACCGATCATGTCGATCACTCATTTTTAATAGTAAGTTACCATATTCGTCCCATCTTCCAGTTTCTTCCCACAGTCTTGAGGGTTGAATTGCAGGCATCAGAATTTCCAATGCTCCTGTTGCATCCATTTCTTTCCTAACTATGTTTTCTATTTTTTTTAAGACTTTGAGGCCCAAAGGCATCCATGTGAATAATCCAGAGGCTAACTTTTTTATCAATCCTGATCTCAGCATAAGTCTATGGGAAGTTAATTCTGCTTCTGCAGGTGTATCTTTATAAGTTTTGAGCGGGTATTGTGATAGTTTCATTGAAATATTTTTAAGTGATCTGTTATTTTTTATAATTTATTTAGCCATTGTTGAATTATCTAATGTTACTAACATTAATGATATCACCTTCTTATTTCCAAGATAACCTGCATTTCTCTATAATGGACTCTTATGAACATTGAAAAAATAAAGAATAAAGACAGAAAAAAGATTAAGAAAGGTATATTCCTTCTTCCAAATCTTTTTACAACTGGAAACCTTTTTGCAGGATGTTTTTCTATTTTTTGTGCCATTGATGGAAACTATCAGGCTTCTGCTATAGCTATCTTTGTTGCTGTTTTTTTAGATGGATTGGATGGAAAAGTTGCCAGAGCTACCAACGCTGTTTCTGATTTTGGGAAAGATTATGACAGTCTTTGTGACTTGGTATCCTTTGGAATTGCTCCTGCAATATTTTATTATTCTTGGGTATCAGATAATCCATATAATCTAGTTACTGTAAGAATAACGTGGCTTATTTCATTTTTTTACATTGCCACTACGGCACTTCGACTGGCTCGATTTAATAATCACCTCCAACTCAAAGATGAAAATCATTTTTTAGGTTTACCTTCACCTGCCGCTGCTACTTTATGTGCTGTAATTATTTGGCAGTGTGATTTGAATTTCATTGATCCCATATTGAGTCATATTTTTATTTCGACGGCTATGTTGTCATCGTCCTTATTAATGGTTTCAAATATACAATACAATAGTTTCAAGGATACACGTTCTTTGAATCGTATTCCTTTCTCAAATACTCTTTTGGTACCTCTTATCTTAATTTTAATTTTCTTACATCCATCTCTAGTACTAACCATTATGTCAGTTACTTACCTTTTTTCTGGACCTATCAGTTTAATTAGAGGTTTAATTATAAAAAAAGATAAACCTCTCATGCAGGATCCTGAATAAAGATAATATGCTTTTAGACAGGAAAGATACTCTTCAAAAAATTGGCATCGATGTTTATCACCAAAGAAAGAAAGATGCTGCAAAGAAATTAAATAGTAATCAAGTAGATGTATGGAAAGCATTAGAGAAAAATGTTTCATCTTGTCAGAAGTGCTCACTTCATGAATCAAGAACACAAACAGTATTTGGATTTGGAGATACTAATGCTGACTGGCTCTTTATAGGAGAAGCACCTGGGAAAGATGAAGATATCAAGGGTGAGCCATTCGTTGGGCGAGCAGGGCGATTGCTTAATGAGATTATTTTTGCTTCAGGTCTTACTAGAGAAAGTGTGTTTATAGCAAATATTCTAAAATGCAGACCTCCTAACAACAGAGACCCACATCAAGAAGAAGTAGAAAGTTGTTTTGTATACTTAAAAAAACAAATTGAATTGATTAATCCAAAAATTATTATTGCTGTAGGTAAAATTGCAGCTCAACAGTTATTAAATACCGATCAAACAATGGCAGATCTGAGGGGCTCTATACACTCCTTTGGCAAGAAGGATATTCCTCTGGTCGTTATTTATCATCCAGCCTATTTACTTAGAAGTCCTACTCAAAAATCAAAAGTTTGGTCAGATATTGTTCTTGCAAAAGAAAGTATGAATTAAATTATGGGCATTCTGAAAAGAAAAAAAATTGTTTCATGGGCTTTGTATGATTGGGCTAACTCTGTTTTTGCTACTACAGTGATGGCAGGATTTTTTCCAATATTCTTCAAATCTTTTTGGGCTGCAGATCTCTCTCCAATAGAAAGTACAGCAGCCATAGGAACAGCAAATTCACTTTCAGGTCTCTTTATAATGTTGTTAGCTCCAATTTTAGGAGCTTTTTCTGATGTAAGGAAAATAAAGAAAAAATTCCTAGCTTTTTTTGCTACTACAGGAATATTGAGCACAGCTTATTTTTATTTTATACCCCAGGGTGATTGGTTCTATGCAGCATTTTTATATACTGTAGCGGCAATAGGTTTTTCTGGCGGTAATATTTTTTATGACTCTTTGATAGGCTCAGTTTCAAATAATAATGAAAGAAATAAAGTTTCATCTCTGGGTTATGCATTGGGTTATTTAGGAGGAGGCATTCTATTTATAGTCAATGTTTTAATGTATTTAAACCCAACTTGGTTCGGGTTAGCTTCTGATATTGAGGCTATACTCTATTCTTTTTTATCTGTATCTATCTGGTGGGCAGTTTTTTCTATACCGTTATTTATGAATGTTGATGAGAAGCCTAACTTATCTCCATCTCAAAGTATTTGGATTGATATATTACATTCATTCAAATCAGTGATGTCTACTTTGAAAGAAATAAAAAAACACAAAAGAGCAGCCTTGTTTTTAATTTCTTATTGGCTCTATATGGATGGAGTAGATACGATTGTAAGAATGGCGACTGCTTATGGATCTGACATAGGATTGGATACAACTTCTATGATCACCGCATTAATAATGACTCAATTTATAGGTTTTCCAGCGACTTTAGTTTTTGGAATGTATGCAGATAAAATTGGTTTTAAAAAGATACTCACTATAGGAATCTCTATCTATATAATCATTTGTTTTTTTGCAGCTAATATGAATACTGCTACTGAGTTTTATATTATAGCAGGAGCTGTTGGACTGGTTCAGGGTGGAGTTCAAGCTATCAGTAGATCTTTCTTTAGTAGTTTAATTCCTAAAAATAAGGAAGCTCAATTTTTTGGTTTCTATAATTTAGTTGGTAAGTCAGCTGTTTTAATAGGTCCATTGTTAGTTTCATGGGTTGCTTATATTTTTAATAACCCAAGGTTTGGAATATTAAGCTTATTGATACTCTTTATACCTGGATTGGTACTCCTTTGGATGGTTCCTGATAAGGAGCTAACCCAATGACATCATTTCTATTTGATGTTCTATCTTAATTTTATCTTCAGATAATAATTCAGACTGTGATATAAGTTTTTCAATGACATCTTTTGGAGCTTTAGATTTAAAATTTTTATTTTCAAGTCTTTGACTCACTGAACTGAGATTTTTTTGTATTTGGATTAATTTTTTTTCTAATCTTTTTCTTTCTGATTCAATATCTATTAGTCCTTCTAATGGGATATAGATCTTCATGCTACCCAGTAATGAAATAGCAGACAAAGGTGGTATATCATTGATTGTTTTTATTTCAAAAATATTTGCCATATCTTTTATAAAAACACTTGTTTCATTTAAAAGAATAAGATCTTCTTCACTTGCATCTTGAAGGAGAATTGGAATTTGTATTTTAGGTGCTATATTCATCTCTGAACGAATTTGCCTAATATTTGTTACGAATGATTGCATCCATTCAACTTTTTGAATTGTTATTTTGTCATAAAATAGACTTTCTTTTTTAGGATAAGAACTTACCATAATACTTTTTTTAGAGGAATTAAAATTAAAGGATTTCCATATTTCCTCTGTTATAAAAGGGACGATGGGATGCAGTGCTCTCAGAGCTATATCCAATGTGTTCAATAAATTTACTTTTGTTTGTTTTTTATTNTTATCTGAAAAATGATCTGTTGAATTTAGAATTGATTTACTTAACTCAAGATACCAATCACAAAAATCATTCCATATAAATTCGTACAGTGAGCTTGCCACTAAATCAATACGATATATTTTGATATTTTTTTCTATGGATTGTAATAATAGATGAAGTTTGGATTGAATCCATATATCGGGAATCAATAAGCTTTCTTTTGGCAACGAATTAGAATCTAGTGTTATCTCTTCTGTATTTATTTTCACAAACCTGGCTGCATTCCATAACTTGTTGCAGAAATTTTTATAGCCTTCAATACGATTCAAATCAAAACGGATGTCTCTTCCAGTTGTGGCTTGTATTGCAAATGTAAATCTAAGTGCGTCAACCCCAAATTCAGGAATGCCTTTTGGAAATTCTTTTTTTGTTTCCTCAATGATTTTTGAAGCCATTTCTGGTTGCATAAGACCTTCTGTTCTTTTGCTGATTAATGTATCCAGGTCAATGCCATCAATTATGTCTATAGGATCAAGGATATTGCCTTTTGATTTAGACATTTTATGCCCATTTTTATCTCGGACCAATCCGTGAATATAAACTTCTTTAAATGGCAACTCATCCATAAAATAGAGCCCCATCATTATCATTCGTGCCACCCAAAAGAAAATGATATCAAATCCAGTCACCAAGACATTTGTTGGGTAAAAAGTTTTTAAATCATCTGTTTCATTGGGCCACCCTAGACTTGAAAAAGGCCATAAAGCTGAAGAAAACCATGTATCTAAAACATCTTCATCCTGTTTTAATTTTTCCAAACTTGAAAGATTGTATTTTTTTCTAATGTCTTCTTCAGATTTTCCAACAAAAACATTGCCTTGCTCATCATACCAAGCTGGAATTCTATGACCCCACCATAATTGTCTGCTTATGCACCAATCTTGAATATTTTCCATCCATTCAAAATATGTTTTGGACCAATTGTGTGGAACAAAAATTAATTCTCCACTTTTTACAATATCTATTGCTGGTTTGGCTAACCTCTCAGTGCTTACATACCATTGATCTGTAATATAAGGTTCAAGTATCGCTCCACTTCTATCACCTCTAGGTACACTTAATGTATAATCTTCAATCTTTTCTAGCAAGCCCAGCTTTTCCATATCTGATACGATTGATTTCCTTGCTAAAAAACGATCCATTCCCCTGTATTTTTTCTTAACATTTGTGTTGATCTTGGCATCTTTAGTAAGAATATTGATGACTTCCAAGTCATGACGTTTTCCAATCTCAAAATCATTAAAATCATGTGCTGGAGTGATCTTGACACAACCACTTCCAAAATCTTGATCTACATAATCATCAGCTATAATGGGTATTACTCTTTCGGATATAGGAAGTATTATATTTTTACCAATATATTTTTGATACTTTAGGTCATCTGGATGAACAGCTACNGCTGTATCACCCAACATAGTTTCAGGACGAGTGGTAGCAACTACCAAGAACTCATCAGAATTTTCAATAGGGTATTTAANATGAAAGATTTCTCCGGGCTCTTCTGATTGATTGACTTCTAAATCTGAAAGTGCTGTCAGAAGTATTGGGTCCCAATTTACTAATCTTTTTCCACGATAGATTAATTTATCTTCGTATAATTTAATGAAAACATCTTGTACACCTTCTGCCAAATCATCATCCATAGTGAATCGTTCTTTAGTCCAGTCTGTAGAAGAGCCCATCCTTTTTAACTGAGCAGTAATTGTAGTACCAGATTTATTTTTCCAATCCCAGACTTTTGATATAAAAGCTTCTCGACCTAATTCTAATCGAGATGATCCTGATCTCTCTAATTGCCTTTCTACTACCATCTGAGTTGCTATTCCTGCATGATCAGTTCCAACTTGCCAAAGTGTATTTCTACCTTGCATTCTATGATAGCGAACTAAAATATCCATTATGGTATCTTGAAATGCATGCCCCATATGGAGTGTTCCTGTGACATTTGGTGGCGGTATAACTATGCAATAAGGATCTCCAATATTGGAGGGTGAGAAGTAACCNGCTTTCTCCCAAGAGTCATATATTTTATTTTCTATGGAACTTGGATTGTATGACTTATCCATATTTAACTTACTTTATAGGCTTTAATATTAAATCCAATGGATTTATATTTTTTCCATCTTTCTCTGGCTTTTTCTTTTTTTTCATCAATATTTTCTATAATTTCATGAATNTTTTTTAAATGATTTGAAATATCAGGCATTCCATCACTCAGGTTAATAATGGCTTCAGCATCTTCAATTTCATTGTCTATCCACCCAATTTGAACAGGTTGAGTATTATTACTATCTTGATCTACTAAGGTATGGGGAATGTAACTCTCTTGTCTAAATGTCCATAAAATTTTATCTAGTTCTTCTGCTTGTTTTTGAGTATCAGTCTTTATGTAAATAGGATTAATATTTTGTTTGTAGCCTTTTTCAATTAATTTGCATACATAGATTAAGAAATCTTTTCTTTCAATCGACTCAAAATGATGAAATAAAACATTTGTTTCAAGATGCATATCAATTAAGTGCTCTGTTAATTAAAAATTCAGAAACCATTGCTACTGGCCTACCTGTAGCTCCTTTATTTGATCCCTCAAGCCAGGCAACACCAGCAATATCAATATGTGCCCAATCATAATCACCAACAAATTTCTGAAGAAAACACCCCGCAGTGATTGTTCCTGCACCAACTCCATTGGTGCTGATATTGGCCACATCAGCAAAATTACTTTTAATCTGCTTAGCGTAGTCTTCGTTTAAAGGAAGTCTCCAAGTTGGATCATTACTTACTTCACCAGAATAANTTAATTCATTAGCAAGGCTTTCTGAATTAGTCATTAAGCCAGACATATGTTTCCCTAATGCTACAACACAAGCACCAGTTAGAGTTGCCATATCTATAATGAGTTCNGGTTTAAATTTTTGAGCATAGGTAAGTGCATCAGCAAGTATTAATCTNCCTTCTGCATCGGTATTTAATACTTCAATGGTTGTACCAGACATAGCAGTAACAATATCACCAGGCTTNGTTGCTCTGCTGCTGACTACATTTTCGCAAGCTGGAACTATAAATACCGCATTAATAGATAGTTTTAGTTCTGAGACCATTTGAAGCAGGCCAATTGTAGTTGCTGCTCCACACATGTCATATTTCATTTCATCCATTGCATTCGATGGTTTAAGAGATACTCCACCTGTATCAAATGTTATGCCTTTGCCGACAATAACTATGGGCTTAGATTTTAAGCTAGCTCCTTTGTATTCTGCAACGATTAACTTGGCAGGTTCTGAGGCTCCAGCAGTTACTGATAACAACGAGCCCATTTTTAATTTCTTCATATCGGATTCATTCAAAACCTTGAGAGAAATCGATTTATTTTTGTTGGCTATCTTTCTTGTTTCTTTAACTAAAAATGATGGTGTGCAAATATTAGCTGGAAGATCGCCTAAATATTTTACTTTTTGTATCGCACTACCTATGCTCTGTCCATGTTTAAGACCCTTTGACATGGATGAACTTTTTTTAGCACCATTAGTGCCAAAGTAGAGCTTAGTTAATGCGTATTTTTTTTCTTTTTTTGAGTTAGTAGCGGTATATTGATAAGTGATTGCATACCATGATTCAACCATAATTCTTGAAGCTCTATAGTATGATTCATCTTTTTTTCCAATAAGATGATCAGATGCAAGCAGATTAGTAGCATTCTTATGTGATGAGGATGATAATTTTTTTAGAGCAGATGTTATTGCTTTTTTATAGTTATTTTCTGAGTATTCATCAAATTTCCCACAGCCGACTAAAACTATTCTTTTGTAGGATTTTTTATTAATAGGTAAGATTCTAGTTTGCCCTAGTTTTCCAGATATATCCCCATTCGATTGAAAATCTTTTATTAGATTATTGTTTAGAGCATTTATAGTTTTAGACGCCCCTCTCAGAATTGCATCTTCAAAGACTGGTAATATTAGGCAATCAGTTTTTATCTCTGATGATTTTTTAGTATTTATTAGAAAATTCATTTATTTCTCTCTTTTAGTTATTTTTCAAGGGCATTGTTAGTCTATTAAAATCAAATACCCTAGTATTTATTGAGTCATAATTGTAGTGTAATGGTATTAGTTTAAAAACTAAATATGAATCTCATCTAATAGACAAATAAGATTTTTTATGGGAAAAATAATAAATCAATATCTTTTTAAACAGACGGCAATCACTTGGCTGGCTGTGACAATCATATTATTGATTATTTTAGTCGCTAATAAGTTTGCTGATATACTGGGTGATGCTTCTGTTGGATTACTATCATCAGATTTTATCATGCAGCTAATGTTGTATTCTTCTATAGATTATTTAATTGTTCTAATACCTTTGAGTACTTTTTTATCAATTTTATTGGTATTTGGCAGACTTTATACTGACAGTGAAATTACAGCAATAGCAGCCTCAGGAATAGGACCTATTTCTTTATATAAACCTTTGGCCCTTCCAACTCTTGTTATAGCAATTTTATTAGCAATTGTTTCTGGTTATATATCACCAGAAGCTAGAAAAAGTATTGAAAATACAAAATTAGATTCTACGACTTCAATTGGTATCGAATTTTTAGAACCAGGTCGATTTGTAAATCTAAAAAATGGTTCGGTCTTATATTCAGAAGATCTTATTAATGAAAATAGACTTATAAATGTCTTTCTCCAGCAAGAAAAAAAAGGGAGAGTTAATGTTGTAGTAGCTGAATATGCTGAAATTGAGGACATTGGAGAGAATAGTAATCTTCTTATTTTCTATAATGGCCAGAGATATGAGGGTAAACCCGGCGACCAAGATTTTAGAATCCTGGAATTCTCAGAACATCAATTACCACTCTATAACAGCATTAAGAAAGTTGAGAAGACAGATTTAAACTTAGAGAACATAGAGTTTCTCTATAAGCAAAATACACTTCAAGCAAACGCTGAAATTCAATGGAGATTCTCTCCCTCCATTGCTTTAATTATTTTAGTACTGCTATCTATTCCTTTGAGCAAGGTTTCACCAAGACAGGGACAATATGGTGGAATTATTTTCGGGATATTAATTTATATGATTTATGTAAATTTATTGGGTGCAGCAAAAATATGGTTCGAGCAGGGGGATACTCCAGAAATAATTGGATTGTGGTGGGTGCATTTAATCTGGTTATTTTTTGCCAGTATAGCCATACTCTCGAACTATAATTTTTTTCAAAGAGTAAGAACATTTGGAGAAAAAAATTGACAATAATTGATCGTTATATATTTAAAGTGATATTCCAAACTACATGGATTGTATTGTTTGTTTTCATTGCATTATCGGGGTTTGTTGATTTTATAAGCCAGACTGATGATATTGGAATTGGTAATTATGGAGTTGAAGAAGCCATTCAGTACACATTGTTGAAGCTTCCAAGTTCAATTTTTAAATTATTATCTATCATAGTGTTAATTGGTAGCTTATTAGGTCTTGGTATGTTGAGTAAAAATAATGAATTATTGGTTTTACTCTCCTCAGGAATCTCAATGCGAAGACTGGGTTTTTCAGTTCTTATGTCTGGTTTTATTCTTTGTTTTTTATCTACATTAGTGGGTGAATATTTTTCACCGCCGATGGAACGTATAGCAGATCAACTTAGAACTAAGAGTAAGTATAACTATTCTTCACTGGGCAGCTCCCAAGGAATTTGGTTAAAAGAGCAAAATAAAATAATCAATATCAGCCTCTTGAATGAGAATAAAAGCTTTGGAAGTGTAACTATTTTTGAACTAAATGATTCCTCTAAGATTAAAAGAATCTCCAGAGCATCTTCTTCAAGTATTGATGACTATAATCAATGGATATTGAGTAATTTAGAAGAAACAGTTTTTAATGAATCCGGTCTTAGTACTGAATTTTCAAGATATAAGATTGATAAAACGCAATTGGATAGAGATTTAGTTGGGTTAACGGTCGTAAAATCTGAAGATCTCAATATATTAGAACTCTATAAGTTTACTAACTATTTAGTGCAAAACTCTCTTGATGCTAAAGTGTATCAAACAGCATTTCACTCTAGAATAGCCTCTTTATTGGTTATACCTTTTATTTGTTTATTGGCATTGCCATTATCATTGGGTATTGGTAGAAATAGAGGTATTGGTTTTAGAGTTATTATTGGGATGTTGATAGGTATTACTTATTTTATGCTGCAAAATACTTTAATAGAAAGTGCACAAATTTATCAAATCCAACCCATATTATTAGGTTGGATTCCTTTTTTCATATTATTATTATGCACTGCATTAGCTTTTAGGTTTTTACAATGGAAATAAACGAAGTGTATATAAAATATACATGCATACTTTTAACACTAATGCTGTTCATTTCTGGTTGTGTAACAACGAATAAACCAATTGTTAAAGAGGTAGTGAATAATGAATCATTATCAAATAAAAAAGAAATTAATAAATTAAAATCAAAGCTATTAGATTTCGAGAATAAACTACTAGATTTAGAGAGCTTGATTAAAAAAGAGCAGAGTGAAAAGATTATTGAAAAATTGGATGTTGTATCTAATGAAGACATACGATTTGAATATCAAAAAGCTTTTGATTTAATTAAAGTGGGAGAATACCTTGCAGCGGAAGAATCTTTATCTATCTTTATAGATTTATACAGTGATACAGGATTTATTGATGATGCAATATATTGGTTGGGAGAATCATTTTATTCTCAGAAAAAATACAATAAGGCCTTAAAAGAGTTTCAAAAAATAACAAAAGAATATCCAAATTCTGAAAAGTTAGTCGAAGCTATTTTAAAAACAGGTTTCACTCAGTTCGAGTTGGGAGATATAGAAAAATCTATTAAAACACTTAATCAATTAATTAAATCCTATCCTGATAGTTCTTCTTCTCGATTAGCTAAAGAAAAACTCAATTCTATAAAATAAATGGTTTTAAAAGATACTCTTAAAATTACAGAAATTTTTTCCTCAATTCAGGGAGAATCTTCTAAAGTNGGTTTACCATCAACATTTATTAGGCTCACCGGTTGTCCACTGAGATGCCAATATTGCGATACAAGTTATGCTTTTACAGGCGGTAAACGCGTTTCCTTTACTGAAATATTTTCAAAGGTAGAGAGTATTGGAAATAAAGATATTTGTGTTACAGGGGGAGAGCCTCTAGCACAAAATGAAGCAAAGAGATTTCTTAAGGAACTTACCGATCTAGAATACCATGTTAGTTTAGAAACTAGCGGGGCCATTGCTATTGATAATATAGATTCTCGGGTAAAAATTGTTATGGACATTAAAACTCCAGATTCAGGTGAAGTCTCTAAAAATGATTGGAGTAATATTGCTTTAATGAAAAAAACAGATGAGTTTAAATTTGTTATATGCAGCAATGAAGATTATGAATGGTCCAAAATAATTTTAAGAAAATATTCTCTTGATAAAAAATCAATCGTCCTATTTTCTCCTTGCTCTGAGACTATGAAGGCCAGCCATTTGGCTGATTTAATTTTAAAAGATCAATTAAAAGTTAGATTTCAAATACAACTTCATAAAATATTATGGGGCGATGTATCAGGAAGATAAATTATGAATAAATCAATTGTGTTGTTATCAGGAGGCATGGATTCAGCGACTGCACTTTCTATCGCAAAAAGAAAAAGTTTATCTTGCTATGCCTTAACCATAAATTATGGACAGAAGCATTCCAATGAAATAGAAAAAGCAAAATTAATTGCAAACCATTTTCAAGTTATTGATCATAAGATCATCGATATAGATCTNACAGTCTTTGGTGGCTCTGCTTTAACGGACAAGAGTATAGANATACCTGAGAATGAATCTCAAGGAATACCGGTTACTTATGTGCCAGCTAGAAATACCATCTTTTTTTCATTGGCTCTTGCTTGGGCTGAAGTAATAGGTGCTAATAGCATTTATTCTGGAGTCAATGCAATTGATTATTCAGGCTATCCTGACTGCAGGCCTGAATATATAGAAGCAATGCAAGAATTAGTAAATCTAGCAACAAAAGCAACTGTTGAAGGCAATTCCATTGCTATTGAGGCTCCATTATTGAGTATGAATAAAATGGATATCATAAAAAAAGGTATAGAAAATGATGTTGATTTTTCAAAAACAGTTTCTTGTTACCAACTTACTGAACAATCAAAATCATGCGGTCTTTGTGATTCATGCAGGATAAGGTTAAAGGCATTTGAAGAGTTAAATCTGATGGATCAGATCGAATATGTCTAAATGACTGTTTTATTTGGCAAGGTTGAGTTATCATTTTTTTTAAATTTTCACTTGGGGCGTTAGCTCAGTGGTAGAGCAGTTGGCTTTTAACCAATTGGTCGAAGGTTCAAATCCTTCACGCCCCACCATTTGAAGCAATATGAAGAAGAATATTAAGAAGTACTGGATTTTCTCGTCAACTATATCCATATTCTTTTTTATTCTTTTAATTCTTATTTTATCCAATCGCTAAATTGTATGTCTAAAAGCACAATTGAGTTGAATCAGGGCTTATATGATTACCTTTTATCCGTCTCTCTTAGGGAGTCTAGAGTATTAAAAGATCTTAGAAAAACAACTTCACTTCTGCCTAATGCAAGAATGCAAATAGCTCCTGACCAAGGACAATTTATGGCCTTATTATTGAAAATAATAGGGGCTAAGAACTTAATTGAAGTCGGCACATATACTGGTTACAGTACTTTGGTTTGTGCTCAAGCTTTGAAAGAAGGCAAAATTATCGCAATTGATAGAGATGAGGTTAGTACTAAAATAGCTCAAAAATACTGGAGAGATGCAGAAGTTGATAATCTTATTGATTTAAGAATTGGAGACGCAGTAGATATCCTGGAAGAAATGCAGGATGATCCAGTTATTCAAGGATCCATTGATTTTGTTTTTATTGATGCTGATAAAAGTAATTATCTCAATTACTATGAACTCACGCTAAACTTATTAAGGAAGAATGGCATTATCCTATTCGATAATGTTCTTTGGGATGGAGCAGTCGCTGACCAGTCTTTTCAGGATGAAGACACCATAGCTTTGAGAAAACTTAATGAATTTCTTTTACAGGATGATAGGGTAGATATAACAATGATAGCTATTGGAGATGGTCTGACTATAGCAAGGAAAAAAACTTGATGGATGACTCGATTAATATTTTTGGAGAACCACTTAAAGAGTGCAGCAATTCTCCTATGACAGGCTTTTTTAGAAATGGATGTTGCGATACATCAAATGAAGATTTTGGAAGTCATACGGTATGCATATTGGCTACTAAAGAGTTCTTAGATTTTAGTGCTTCAATGGGGAATGATTTATCAACACCTATGCCTGCGGCTGGATTTACTGGCTTAAATCCTGGCGATCAATGGTGCTTATGTGCACCAAGATGGCAAGAAGCACTTGAAGCTAACTGTGCACCGAAAGTTGTATTGACTTCAACACATATTGGGGCACTCAATCATATTAATATTGAGGATCTTAAAAAATATGCTGTAGATCTAAACTAAAATGATCATCATGAAGAACATAATATTATTTCTAATTTTTCTTTCATTGCAGAGTTGTTCTTTTTTAGAGACGAAATCCTATAAAGATCAAGCAGAAAGACTGAA
>JGI26060J43896_10000098_pt1 | contig 27685 bp, 27 predicted proteins | sample MarorgKNORR_S2LV_6_FD_43896 | JGI IMG/M metagenome (IMG submission 43896) | reverse complement strand
AGAACCAGAAGCACCTTCAGAACCAGAAGCACCTTCAGAACCAGAAGCACCTTCAGAACCAGAAGCACCTTCAGAACCAGAAGCACCTTCAGAACCAAAAGTGGGGCAGTCAACAAATGGTACACGTAACGTAATTTTCATAGGTACAAAAACAATCATGGATTATGTCACAGCTACTTTGACTCAGCTTGCATCCGTACCTGTTGTTACGATCATAGCACGTGGAAAACGTATTACACAAGCAATTGATGTTTCTCAAATGATTGTAAAACGAATGAATGAAGTTGGTTTTAAAATTACTGATGTTCGTGTAGTATCAGACTCACTAAAATCAAAGGATGGTCAAACACGTAGTGTGTCTGTAATTCAAATTGATATACAAAATATGTTGGACAAATAATTATTCATATATTATAAATTTTTAAAGTAAATTTGTTTAACCATACATAGATGTACTAAGATCTTTACGTTCACTCTCTATCTGTTTCATTTCACTCTCTATCTGTTTTGCCTGTTTTTCTAATAAAGAAAGATTACATGTAATTCCAGGTACTAATTTTGATATACCATCACATAGATTATAGGTTGCTCTCAAATCAGGAGTATCAGATTCTGAACCAACGAGCAAAACAATTACATCTTGACCATTTGTTACCCCTTCATTTAATAAAACACCAGGGATTCCTGGTATTGCTCCATTATCCACTATTTTAATTCCTGCCGATACAAGTTTTCCTCTTGCAGTTCCAGTTGAGGCAACTCCCATTATGCTGTCTGTTTTAGTTTTTACTGTAATGCTGCTGATAATTGTTGAGCATTTCTTTTCTGCNGCCCAATTCAGTATCATCTTTGCAGTATCTTTGTGCAANGAAACATCAAGTGTAATGTATGATGAAAAGATTGCCGTTTTTAGATCATTATTGATAAAAATTCTTGTTGGATAATTTGGTGCACCATTTTTAATTATAGATATTGGTGGAAATCTATCTGAATCTATAGTCGCAGCAAATTCAAATCTTGATGTATTTATCATTAATTCAGTTGCTATAGCACTTGTTAATCCTGTAGAAGGNAATCCATTGATTATAAAACCACCTTCAATATTGACATCTGCAGTTTCTTTTATTTTAAAATCTGAAACCATAACTGTTTATCAGTTATAATCATAGTTATCTTTTTACTAATGATATGGTGGTCAGATGACTGACAACCTTAAAATGCTCTAATCACACAGATGTGCGAATGGTTAAAAAAATAAAAGTTGCATTAGTTGGTATAGGTAACTGTTTTTCTGGCTTGATTCAAGGAATCGAGTATTATAATCAAAATCCTTCTCAGGAGGTTATAGGAATCATTCATGCTAAATTACGTGACTATACGATACACGATATTGATTTTGTTGCAGGCTTTGATGTAGGCGAGAACAAAATAGGCAAATCACTGAATGAGGCTATTTACGAATACCCAAACATGGTAGATTGGATTCCAAAGGATACTATGCCAAAAACGGATGCCAAAATCTATGAAGGTCCAGCTTTAGATGGAGTAGGAATATGGGTAGAAAACAGGGTTAAACCAATTCAAAGTGAAAAAAAGATAGAAGAGTTAGAAAAAGAAATTAAAGATATTTTAAAACAAACAGGAGCTGAAATTATTGTATCATATTTACCTGTAGGTTCAGAGAAAGCCACAAAATTTTGGGCGCAAGTATGTCTTGATACAAATATTGCTTTTGTAAACTGCATGCCTGCATTCATTGCTTCCAACAAAGAATGGGCACAGAAATTCACTGAGAAAAATATACCTGTAGTTGGAGATGATATAAAAGGTCAAGTCGGGGCTACTATTGTTCATAGAACACTTGCTAGATTATGTAATGATCGTGGTACAAAAATAGAAAAAACATATCAAATTAACGTTGGAGGTAATACTGATTTTCTCAACATGAAAGAACAAGCGAGATTAGTAAGCAAGAGAATATCAAAAACTGAAAGTGTACAAAGTCAGTTAGATGTACCTTTAGATGATGATCAAATTTATGTAGGTCCTTCAGACTTTATTCCATTTTTAGCTAANACCAAACTTATGTTTATGAGAATAGAAGGTAGACANTGGGCAAATATCCCATACAATATGGAAGTAAGACTAGAGGTTGATGATAAGGCAAACTCTGCAGGAATAGTAATAGATGCGATTAGATTAGCAAAAATTGCTCTAGATAGGGGATTGGGTGGACCAATAATATCAGCAAGTGCATATCTAATGAAACATCCTATAGAACAAATGAGTGACCCAGATGCTAAAACTGCATGTGAACGCTTTGTAGCTGGCGACGATTAAAAATCATTAATAAAAAATTCATATTTGTTGTTATTATAGTCAACTAAACTTGTTAGTGTTTGATAATTCAGNGTCAGCGATCATATAGATATTGGTCCANATTACAAAAGTAGATATCTTTGGGTTCAAATCATTTGGGTTTAAAAANACCACAGTAAACTTTGAACCNGGATTGGTTTCAATCTCTGGGCCAAATGGATCTGGTAAAAGTAACATTTTGGACGCCATAATTTTTGCAATGGGTGAAAANAAGCCTAGTATAATGCGTGCACCAAAGCTTAGAGCCTTGATACATGATATAGAGGGAAACAGGCGTGGCCCAAAACTCACTCGTGTAAAAGTTCAATTTGATAATTCAGATAGGAAAATACCTGTTGATTCTGATACGGTGTCTATAAGTCGTGAAATGAGTGAACATGGAGAAAGTGTATATCATCTTGATGGCAAAAAGATGAATCGGAACCAAATACTCGATTTACTAGATATGGCTGATGCTGGGCTGAGCCAGTTAAATGCCGTTCAGCAGGGAACTGTTACACGTATATCTGAATTCTCAAATGAGGAAAAAAGAAAGACAATTGAAGATTTAATCGGGCTTTCATATTTTGATGAGAAAAAGACCCAGTCATTAAAACAACTCACTGATGCTGATCAGAAATTAGAAGTAGCAATGGCAAAGATGGGCGAGGTTAAAAAACATATAGATGAATTAGAAGTTGAGAGGAATCTAAAACTACGATATGATTTGCTTGGTAGGGAATTAGATCGATATAGAGCCCTAGACGCTGCATCAAAACTCAAAATAATAAAAGATGACAAATCTTCAAAAGAGGAAAATTTCAATAATAATACATCTGAACTGAAAAAATTAGGAGAAGAGCGATCTATACTAAAAAGTGAAATTACCAAATTACGTGAAGAAAAATCAGAATTTTTAAAAGATTTCAATGCATATAATGAAGCTAAGCAAAACATTGACACTAAATTAAGTTCTGCACAACGTGAATTCGATGAGTCTGACAGCAAAATAAAAACTTCAGATAATAGGATTTTACAAATTGAAAAACGCCAAACTGAGATTTCAGACGAACTTGAATTAATGAGCAAAGACGAAGGTGTTGTAGATTCAAAGATTGAATCCATTAAGAATTCTATCAGGGAAACAACTAAGGAAAAAAACAGCATGAAGAAAAAAATTGAAGATACTGATTCTGCACTCAAATTAGTTTTAGAACATCAATCAGAAGTATCTGCTCAAAAAAATAAGTTTGATAAAAAAATTCAAGATTTGAAAGATCAACTACATAACGTGACATCAAAAAAATCAAATACAATCACCAATAGTAATAACATACAAAATAAAATTAATAATAATACTGAAAAACATAAGATTAGGGTAGAGGAATTAGCAAATCTTCAAAAGCACTCAGAACAATTATCAAAGGTAGTTTTTAATCGGCAATCATCATCATCACAAATAAAATTACAGATTTCTAATCTTTCTAATCAAAGAATAAAAATTGAACGTGATATATCTGAATTAGAATCAATTTTAGAAAAGTCATCCCTTGCAGCTAATCGTTATAATGAAAAGATCAAACTTGTAAAGGGAGTATTACATGAAGATTATACTATTTCACAACTAAAAAATTATTCAGAAAAATTAGGTATAGACGGTCTGGTTTATGAAATACTTTCTTGGAGTAAACAATATGAGCGTGCAGTATTAGCCGTTAGTTCTGATTGGGTTAAAGCTGTAGTTGTCCCAGATTTAGAGACATTGACTAGTCTTGCTCATGTAGTACGCTCAAAAAACCTTCCAAAATTAAAAATTATTCCGCTTAACACTATACCTGAATTACATTTTAAACTACCAAAAACTCCTGGCGCAATAGGCATTCTTTCTGATTATATTCAATGTGATGAGAAATACCGCCCAATTGCTAGATTTTTGTTTGGCAATGTTATTTTAACAGAAACAGGAAAAGACGCATACAAATTATCCAATGCAGGCTACAAAGCTGTTTCTAAGGACGGTGAATTTTTTGAATCCAAAGTATCTGCTATGACTATCGATATTGACTCTAAAATATCTAAACTAACAAAAATTATCTCACAGAGTTTAACGGTTGAGGGCTTGTTGGAGACAATTACACTGCTAAGAAAACATATACAAAAGAAAAAACACCGTCTGAAAAAAATCGAAGATAAACATCGCTATTACATGGAACAGCAAAAAACTTCAGATACAGAAGCAGGAACCACATCACACAGTAATAATAATTTAAAATCACGAATAAATAACACAATTAAATTAAACGAAGATTTTTCTACTAGAATTTTACAACTGAAAAAGCAAAAGGAACAACTCGCTCCAAGAATTATCCAATTAACATCAAGTATCGAATCTCTTAAACAGAGAATAACATTGGTAAGACAAAATTATTCTGATCCTGAACAAAATAGTATTGCAGAAAAACTTCGTCTATTAAATAAAGAAAAGGCTGAGTATCAAACTAGCCAGACTAGAATAGTGAATAAACTAACTGAGGAAGAAGCCAGTGTATCTGTGATTGTAAGAGAAAAGAAACTAAAAAAGCGTCAATTTGGGGATGAGCGATCTTCCCTCAGCACTGAGAAAGATGAATTGAAAGAATCAATCATTGGTTTGCAAGAAAAGAAAAAGACTAGTGAAAATAATCTGATAGGGTTAAGAGATGAAGAGCAAAAACTGATTTCGACCTCAGGAACTTCTGCATCTAAACTATCCATTTTTGATGATACAATTAATCAAAAAAAGGATACAGAAGATAATATCACAACTCGTGTCGGTAAACTTGAAAGAGAATCTGATACTCTCGAACGTGATCTCTTAGAAATCAAAGGAAAGGAATTATCACTAAACAAAATTCTACGTTCATTTGAATTTGATGGGCAGATTGAAACCTTTGATGTAGATCCATTAATACAATCTTTAGACAAAGAACATAGCTCTCTAGCCGGCTCATTGAATGCCATAGCACCACAAAGATATGTTGAAATATCTACTGGTTATCGTTCAATGTCAGGCAGGAAAAATGATCTTGAAGAAGAGCGCAATACGATTGTGTCATTTATAGAATCCATTGAGAAGGATAAAAGGCAGACATTCTTGGATGCTTTTGATACTGTTGATAAGGAAATCAGGGGTATTTTTACCAAAATGAATGGTGGCAACGCCTGGCTTGAATTAGAAAATGAAGATGATATATTTAATTCAGGAATATCTTACATGATCCAGTTTCAAAATAAGCCCAAAAGGGAATCCACTTCTATCAGTGGAGGAGAAAAAACTCTTGCCGCCGTAGTTTTTGTTTTAGCTCTTCAAAAATTAAAACCATCTCCTTTTTACTTATTTGATGAAATTGATGCTCACTTAGATGCACCAAATGCTGAAAGACTTGCAAACATTGTGGAAGAAAGATCAAACGGTAGTCAATTCATTATGGTTTCACTGAAAGATTCTGTTGTGCAAAAAGCAAAACTGATCTATGGTGTATATCCAGAACGTGGTGTTTCTAAAGTTGTAGTATACAAGGATAAACGAATTCCTTCAATCTCAAAAATAACAAACTAGTTTATATCAACAAAGCAAGCAAATCGTCTATCATTTTTTTCCAATAATGGTGGGACATCCTTGCATTTTTCAATTACATAAGGACATCTTGCACGAAATCTGCAACCAGAATAAACATCTACATTAGTGGGATCATTAATTCTAATCTTTCTCTCCTTATGCAAGTTATTTGGATCAGGTTCAGGTATTGCATCAATCAATGCTTGAGTGTATGGATGCTTTGGCTTTGCCAAAATTTCATTTATTGTTCCTTCCTCCATAATTTTACCAAGATATAATATGATCATCTTCTGCCCAAAATATCTTGCAGTTACTAAATCATGTGTTATGTAAATAAACGAAATAGAGTTATTCTCTTGAATTTGTTTCATAAGTGTAAGTATTTCAGCACGTATTGAAACGTCTAGCATTGAAACAGGTTCATCTGCTATGATGACTTTTGGTCGTAATACAAGTGCTCTAGCTAAAATAACTCGTTGTCTTTGCCCACCTGATAACATATGAGGAAATTTATGTGCAATTTCTTCAGCGGGCTCAAGCTTGACTTCACGAATTGCATCTAGGACAATTTTTTTTCGTTCTGAATCATTCCCAATGTTATGAATTTCTAACGGCTCAGAAATAATATCGGTTACTCTCATTCTAGGATTAATTGAATCATAAGGATCTTGGTGTACCATCTGGCAATGCATCCGAATTTTCCTTAAACTCACATCATCTGTAATTTCGTTACCATCAAAGATTATTTTACCAGAATCAGGTCTTATTGCTCCTAGTATCAATTTGGCTATAGTTGTTTTCCCTGATCCTGATTCACCAGCAATTACAAGTGTTTCATTATCATGAAGAGTGAAAGTGACACCCTCAACAGCCCTCACAGTTGATGTTTTTGAACCAAAAAAATTTTTTTTAGTGAATGTTTTTGACAAATTATCGACCCTCAAAACTTCATTCATGAATTATTCTGATTTATCTACTATATCAAGAATACAAACTCTACGCAAAAGGAAAAAGATTTAATCAGAACAATTTTTTTGCATTTTATGAGTTTAAAAGAAATTCAAAATAATATGGAATATCAAAAGGTTGTCCTTGATCAAAGGTTAAGATATTACGAGCCAAATGGAGAACGGGTATACAAAACATTCGCTGATGAAATATCTAATAGTCTAAGATCAAATCAAAAATCAATCAACCCTAAATTTTTCTATGATGAAAAAGGTTCCAATCTTTTTGAAAAAATTTGTACATTGCCAGAATATTACCTTACTAATGCTGAAATTAGCATATTGAATCAATTAGATGATAAAATTTCACCATACCTTGATGGAGGTTTCAGACTAGTTGAATTGGGTAGTGGTTCATCAACGAAAACTAGAATACTAATTCAAATTCTTGAAAGATTACAAACATACGTGGAGTATATCCCAATTGATATTTCTAGAATTCTTAAAGCCAGTTCTAGAATACTGCAAAGTGATTTTAAAAGATTGCATATAACAGGAATTATTGATGAGTATGAAAGTGGTTTAAAATTTTTAAAATATTATGATACGAAGAAAAATTTGATTATATTTTTAGGATCTAGTTTTGGTAATTTTGATTTAGAAGATAGCTCAAAATTCTTATCTAAAATAAATTCTGCCATGAAAAAAGATGATCTATTTTTGATTGGTCTAGATCTTGTTAAGGATAAAAAAATACTTGAATGTGCATATAATGATTCAGAGGGTATCACTGCACAATTCAATCTTAATATTTTATCACGAATCAATTCAGAACTTGGTGGTAATTTCGATCTCCAGAAATTTAGACATCATGCTGTATATAATGAAGATCAAAACAAAATTGAAATGTATTTGCGTTCAATAGACAGACAGACCATAAATATACCTCAAGCTGATTTAATCTTGAATCTTGAAAAGGATGAACTGATACACACCGAAAACTCGCAGAAATTTACAATTTCAAATATTAAACAGATGTCAGAAAAAGCTGGATTTGAAATTAAAGATATGTGGTATGATGAAAAACAGTATTTTGCTATGATATTACTCTCAAAAAATGACTAAATATCCTCTGCACATCTAAATCCCGAGAATAGCCATCGTTCATCTAATCTGAAAAAATTTCTATAACTACTACGTATTGACGATGATGGTGTACCGAAAGATCCTCCTCTCAACACTTTTTGATTTGCAAACCACTTGTCATTATATTCAGAAAAACCTGTCTTAAATCCAGGATAACCAGTGAATTCTGAGGATGTCCACTCCCAAACATCTCCAATCATTTGATGACAACCATAATGGCTTTTACCTTCAGGGTATGCACCTATTTCGGTACAATTCCACAAGTATGATTCCAACAGATTTGCATGTCTAGTATCTGGTGATTCATTACCCCATGGAAAGATAGATTTGCTTTGGCTTTTTTCATTCCAACATGCAGCTTTTTCCCATTCTGCTTCCGTTGGGAGTCTTTTTCCAGCCCATTTACAATATGCATTAGCCTCGTAAAAGCTCACATGACAAACAGGCTCGTTTGGATTGATCTTTCGTCTTCCCAAAAAGTCACATGTCATCCATTGATCCTCAACCTTTTCCCAATACATAGGGGCATTCCATCCCTCATTTTCTATTTTTTCCCAACCATCTGAAAGCCAATAATGAAAATCAGCATAACCTCCATCCTCTATAAATTCTATATACTGTCTATTGGTTATTGGATAGACATCAATTTTATAGTCATTGAGGTAGACTTTGTGTTCAGGTAATTCTATATCATAACAAAATTGATCACTAGAATAGCCTAGTGAATATAAACCTCCATCAATCTTGACCGAATTATATTCTTGTTGTAACGTACTCGGAAACGTATTGTGTGTTACTGGCCTATACTTATCCGCCAAGAGATGCTGTAAATCATATACTAAAAGTTCTTGATGTTGACATTCATGATTTATTGCCATCAAATACAGTTGCTGTGCTTTTGCATCTAATACTTCATTTTGCAAAATGTTACTAACGTTATTGGTTATAATATGAAAGTATTCAAAAACCTGATCAACAGTAGGCCTTGTTGCCAACCCCCTCTTATCTTTATCATGCGGTTCACCAAATTGATGATAATACGAATTTAGATATTCATTAAATTCCTCTGAATAGAATTCATAATTTTGGGATGTTTTACTCATAACAATTTCAAATAACCAACTAACATGACCTAAATGCCATTTCGGCGGACTCATAAAAGGAGCAGTCTGTACAACAAAATCATCTTTTTCTAGTGTCTGTACTAGATTTAATGTTCTAGTTCTAGTTTCATTAAACTGTTCTAGTAAATCTGATTTTTGCCTTGAAACTGTTGCCAAACTAAGTATGTCTGATATAGGTTATATTATATTTTTATCTAGACTTTATAGCAACTGCATTTTTTTGCTTTATGATTAATACATCCAATAAGTTTATGATCCTGACACCCACAAATAACACATTTTTTCTTTTTATCATTCATATTTCTATGGCTTACAATGAGATACTATTGTATAGAATTCATTCATAGTACTCTCTAATTCTTCATTGGTTTCTGCTTCCATAATTTTTTGTTTAAAGTCAGCTGCCCATTTTGCTGTAAATGAGTTAAGTGTAATACCACCGACAGTTTGTTTACTTAAACATTGATCAATCTTTTCAATATATTGTGACTTATCTATCATCATCATACTGATTGAATCCGTAAATGGATTCATGCTAAAAAAATATGCAGACGCAGAAAAACCAACTACTATAATTACAATTACGCCAACAGTGAATCTTATGTTTAGTCCCATCAGATTATCACCTAGTATCCTTTAGCAAATAGCGCATTTGTGATGCCTGAATTTTTACAATAAATGCATGTTTCTGATTTCTGTGTACTATCAAATGGAATAACACGCAAGCCTGCACCAGTCTCCTCTTTGATCTTGTCTTCACATGTTTGATTACCACACCAGGAACAGTCAATCATTTTTCCATTCTTTAATTCTTCTTTGAATTGTTGATATTCAGAAACTCTAACAACTCTTTCATCAAGAATTTTTTTAGCATTGACAAACATTTGTTGTTGTATATTTTCTAATTCTAAATTTATTGTTTCGGGCACTTTATCCAAACTGATGTCATCCTTTGTTTGGTTATATCTTCTAGCCATTACTACTTGATTTTTTGCAATATCCTTTGGACCTATTTCAATTCTGATTGGTATGCCTTTCAATTCCCAATCATTAAATTTGAATCCCGGTGTGAGGTTATCCCTATCATCCAATTCTACCCGTACGTTGTTGCTAGACAAAGAATCTTTGATTTTGTTTGCTTCTAGTATCATTATTTCTCTATCTTCTTTCGAGTAGTAAATTGGAATTATAACAACCTGAATGGGAGATACTTTTGGTGGTAAAACAAGTCCTTTGTCGTCTCCATGCACCATAATCATACCACCAATCAATCTCCATGATACTCCCCATGATGCCTGCCATGCATATGTTTCAACATTGTTTACATCAAGGTATTTTACATCAAAAGGCTTGGAGAAGTTTTGTCCTAAGAAATGGGATGTACCCATTTGAAGTGCTTTACCATCTGGCATTAATGATTCAAGCGTAGTTGTATAAACTGCACCAACAAACTTATCCTTCTCACTTTTTTTTCCTGTGATTACAGGAATAGCTAATTCTTCTTCGATAGTTTTTTTGTATATGTTTAAAATTTCCATTACCTCATTCTCAGCTTCATTTTGTGTAGCATGGACAGTGTGTCCTTCTTGCCATAGAAATTCTGATGTTCTGAGAAATGGTTTTGTGCCAGTAATCTCTGCTCTCAAAGCAGAGTTCCAAAAATTAATTTTTAATGGTAAATCTCTCCAACTTTTGATCCATTTTGAATAAAGTGAATATGCAAGGGTTTCAGATGTAGGTCTTAGTGCTAACCTGTCACCTATTTCTGAATCACCAGATTGTGTAACCCAAAAAACTTCAGGATTAAAACCCTCAAAATGTTTTTTTTCTTTACCAAGTAATGATTCAGGTATTAAAATAGGCAAAAATCCATTTCTATGACCAGTTTCTTTGAGTTTTTTATCTAGTGATTCTTTGATAGATTCCCAAATAGAGTAACCATCAGGCCTTAGAACAATTAATCCTTTAACAGGAGCATAGTCTGCAAGCTCTGCTTTGATTACCACCTGAGTATACCACTCACTAAAATCATCATTCTTGGATGCAGTGATACCAACTTCTTTGTTCAACTATACATTTCAATCATAATCTACATAATGAGTTTTTCTTACGCGACAATTCTTATTATCATAAAAAAATCTCACATAACATGACAAAAAGTACAAACTGGGTAAAAATCGTAGAGAAAATTCTATCGTTTGATAAAAAAATGAGATTTGTTGCTATAATTGATCTAAAAGGAAACATCACAGAAGGAATCATGAAAGAGGGAAAAACTTCCTTGGAATCCCAAAGGCATCAAGAGCATTTTTGTGCACAAGTTGCACTTAGAAGAAAAATGCGCAAAGAGTTTGATAAAAGTTTAGGCGCAGTAAATTATGTTCATATTGAGAGAAAAAATGTGACACAGATTGTAGTTTACACACGGTTCAAGACCATATTTGTCACTGTTGAGCCAAATCTTCCAATATCTAGAAAATTACAAATTATTAAAAAAATAAAACAACTGGCAGCAAAATTATAGCGATAGAATTTTACTATAGTTTATCTCCCTTACACAGAACTTTCCCTGTTACTCTACTTTGAAAATTCTTACAAATAAAACATGGGATGAATTGAACTGTTTCCTTTAAAACTGGGCAGTCTACATATTCTCCTTTCATTCTTTTTAACATTTTTCCACTCACTCCACTGATCTTCAGTTTTCCTTTTTCATCCATCATTCCTGATTCTTTTAATTGTTCTTTTACTTCTTTGGGAAGCAGTTGTTTTTTCTCACTAGTTTTTATTTCAACCTCGTATTTGAAATNAAGTTCATTTGACATACCATTGCTTTTGAGATGCTCAATTTAATATTACTGATTTGGATTAAATCTAAATAGATCGGCTAATGCTGATTAAGCTTAATATTGAAAAGAATTTGGTCGAAATATGGAACACTGTGCTAGTAATTTTTGATGTTGAAGGAGTNCTTTATGATGCTGAATATTTACCACTTTTAGCTGAAAAAATGAATAAGGAAAAGGAAGTATGGGAAATTACTAAAAAAGGTATACAGGGAAAGATAGATTGGGAAGAAGGATTAAGACGACGTGTAGAACTTCTCAAGGGCTTGGATTATAAAACATGTAAAGATGTTGCAGATTCTATGCCAATAATGACTGGCGCTAGGGAATTATGCAGTGCATTAAAGAATGCGGGTTGGAAATTAATGGCGGTTTCTGGTGGTTTCACAATTATAACTGATAGACTGAAAACCGAATTAGATCTAGATCACATATTTACAAATGAGCTTGTCTTCAATGATGAGAAATTAGACGATGTAGTTGTAAATGTTAATGCAGACAAGTCCAAATCTGCTATATCAAAAATCACAGAATGGAATGAAAAAAAAGAGAATATCACTGTAGTAGTTGACGGTGCAAATGATGTAAAACTGTTTGATATTTCTGATCTTGGGATTGCTTTCAGAGCCCAAGATCTGGTAAAGGATTTAGCAACAGTCACACTTGATGAGAAGGATCTCACTAAGATAATTCCTATAATAAATAATCATTATAATCTGACATTAAGTGTGTAGGTTCAGATTCAAGCAATCTTAATCTTTTTTACAAATACTTACCAAGGATATATCATGTCAATCCAGATTATTCCAGTCAAAATACAAAAAGATATCGTCCCTAATGACAATCTTGTGGATTTGGTTTTAGAATCAACCGAAATTCAGGATGGTGACATACTAGTTTTTTCTCAAAAAATAGTTTCCAAGAATGAGGGTCGCATTCTAAGTTTATCATCTGTGAATCCTTCACTTCTTGCCAACGGAATATCTAGTTCATACAACAAAGATCCAAGATTGATGGAATTGATACTTTCAGAAAGTAAAAGGATAGTAAGAATGGAAAATGGAATAATCATAGTTGAAACAAACCATGGATTTGTTTGTGCGAATGCTGGCATTGATGAAAGTAATGTGCAGGATGGCTATGCTACGCTGCTACCTGAAGATCCTGATAGGTCAGCTAACTTGTTGAAAGAAAGAATTGAGAAAAAGACTGGAAAAAATATTGCTGTAATAATTTCTGATACATTTGGAAGACCATTTAGGTTGGGTCAAACCGACGTTGCAATCGGTGTTGCCGGAATTGAACCAATCTTAGATTATAGTGGTAAGCCTGATACATTTGCAAAGATCATGCAAGTTACTGCCATAGCAATTGCTGACGAGATCTGTTCAGCAACGGAACTTGTTATGGGCAAAGTTGAAAAGTGCCCAGTTGCATTAGTTCGAAATTACAAGTTTAATTTCTCCGATGCTAAAATTCAGAATCTATTGCGTCCAAAACACGAGGATTTGTTTAGGTAATTCTAAATAATTACTACGTCCTAAAATGTATGTTAATATGGAATCATTAAAAACCGAACTTCATTGCCATAACATTTTTTCTAATGGACATGTAGGCGTTTTAGAGCCAATTCATGACTGCAGTGTCACAATTTTACAGCAGTTAGAACAAGCACATGTGGAGGGTCTTGATGTACTTTTTGTTACTAATCACAACACAATCGATGGATACGAACAGATGCTTGAATATAAAAAAAATCATTGGAAATTTGATACATTAAACGTATACCCAGCGGAAGAGGTTACAACTGATAACGAGTCACATGTATTGGTATATGGGATTGATCACGCAATCAAGCCTGGGCTTTCACTGCATGAAATATTAGATGAGGCAAAAAAACAGAATGCTGTTACTATTGCACCTCATCCATTCAGTTTAATGGATGCACTTCGTGAGGATTCTATTCACTGCGATCTATTTGAGGTATTCAACAGCTCAAATGTTGATATATATTCAAATATTAAGGCAAAAAAATTTTCAGAAGAGAAAAATTTGCATCTAGTTGCAGGGAGTGATTCCCATGTAAAATCTACAATTGGTCGATGTACCAATTTAATTCACTCTGAAAATAAATTAGATGACATAATTCATGCAATGAGACATAATCAGATAAAAATCAATACAACTGGATATGTGCAACCTAGGGAAGTATTAGAGCATATTAGATACAAGATTGAAAATTCAAAAAGTTACATCGATATGCATGTTTCAGAATTTTATCCACGATCAGCATGGGCATTTTCATTACTATACAAATTGTATATGCTTAGTCCTGAGGGTGTATTTTGCAACGCGTTATACCGAATATCAATAAGCATGCTTAAACGGATTTCCAGAAAAATAAATTTTGAAGGATACAACCCTACTATTTTTAGAGAACGTAATCTGGGAACTATGGCAAAAATGATCTTCTGATTAAATGGTATAGATTTTAATTGATGAAAGGTAAAAACAACATAGGTGAATTGAAATTTCAGAATCAGGGAAAACATTAGATGCAAGAGGATTGTTCTGCCCATCGCCAGTCATGCAAACAAACGTTGAACTCTCAAAAATGCAGATTGGTGAAATCTTAACTGTTCTTGCTGATGATCCTGCAGCTGAGGACGACATAGCAAGCTGGGCTAGAAGACTTGGGCATGAAATAGTCAAGATGGAAAAAAATGGAAATGAAATTCATTTTGAAATTAAAAAGGTAAAATAAACTAAGACGTAGTAGAACTAGATACTTAAATTAAATAACAAAGTGATCCTAGTATAATCAATGACTGGTCAAAGGATTGATGGTATTGAGGTGTCAAATGCCGTTAAAGAAATTCTGTCACGTGCAGTCACCCATCTTAAATCAGAGGGCTTGGTGCCATGCTTGGCTACAGTTCTCATAGGTGATGATCCTGCATCAGCTACATATGTAAAAAACAAGCATAACGCATGTGAAAAAATTGGGATAAAAACAAAAGATCATAAACTATCTTCTGATACAACTCAGGATCAACTCAACCAAATAATAGATAACCTAAATCAGGATAAAGATGTTCATGGCATTCTCGTTCAGCTACCACTACCTAAACACCTTGACGAATTTGTAACTGTTTCTAGAATATCACCAATAAAGGATGTTGATTGTTTAACACCTCAAAATGTAGGTCTTTTGGCAATAGGAAAATCCATCCTAAAACCTTGCACACCATCTGGAATAATGGAGATGTTTTATTATTACAAAATTGAGCTTGAAGGAAAAAATGTAGTTTTGATTAATCGCAGCAACTTGGTAGGAAAGCCACTCTATCACTTGTTGTTACAAAACAATGCCACCGTAACAACATGTCACTCAAAAACTAAAAACCTAAAAGAAATTTGCCAAACTGCAGACATTGTTATTACTGGTGTAGGTGATCGAACAAAGTTTACACTAACTTCAGATATGATTAAGAAGAATTCAATTGTGATAGACGTTGCAATATCAAGTCAAGATGGAAAATTGGTTGGTGACGCAGATTTTGATGATGTTATACAAAAGGCATCATTTGTTACACCAGTTCCTGGTGGAGTAGGGCCAATGACGGTTGCAATGCTACTAAAAAACACAGTTACTGCCACATCATTAAACAAAGAAATTGTCAGTTGATATAGAAAAGGCTGCACTACGCAAACATTTTCTTGAGAAACGAGATGCCATATCTGCAGATTTAAGAGAAATTTCTAGTACAAAAATCTATAATCATCTTAAGCAAAGTGAGCCCTACAAACATTCACAGAACATATCTTGCTATTTTCCTATTGGAAGTGAGGTTGACACACATTCAATCATGTTGGACATATTGGCTAATGGGAAAAACTTACTGCTTCCCACAGTTGTAAACAATGATTTAGAATTTCGTATAGTTACAGACATCAAAAAATTAGAAAAAGGACATTTTGATATAATGGAGCCGAGAGACGATTGCAAAAAATCCGAAGAAATAGACTGTGTAATAGTCCCAACAGTCGCAATTTCAAAATCAGGAACAAGATTAGGATATGGACATGGATATTATGACAAGTTTCTCTCTAGAACAAATGCAATGAAAATATCATTGACATATTCCACGCAGATTATAGGATCAATTCCAAGTGATAGTCATGATGTCAATATGGATTGGATAGTAACAGAAGAAGGAATTATCAAATCATCATAGATACGACAGACCTTTTTTACCAATGTCATGTCTGTAATATTTACTGGGCCAAGAAATTTTTTCAGCAGCTTTGTATGTATTTAAAATTGCATCCTGTAATGAATCACCCAAAGATGTTACACTCAGTACTCTTCCACCATTGGTTACAATTTGACCTGAAACATCTTTTGTTCCGGCATGAAATACGAATGAGTCTTTTGGGATATCAGACAGACCAGTAATCTCCTCATTTTTTGGATATGATTCTGGGTAACCATTTGAAGCTAGTACAACACAAACAGCACTTTGTTTTTTCCATGACATAGGAGGCAAAGACGAAAGATTTCCATCTGTTACTGCAGTTAGATATTCAAATAAATCTGAATTCATTCGTATTACCATTGGCTGACATTCCGGGTCACCCATACGCGCATTAAACTCTAAAACATAAGGTTCCCCATCTCGAATCATTACACCAGCGTACAAGAAACCCTTGAATACGATTCCTTCTTTTTTTAACGAGTCAACAGTTTTACGTATAATTTTTGTTTGAATTTTTTCTGCCAATACACCATCTATTGCACCGGTTGGAGAATATGCTCCCATACCACCAGTGTTAGAACCTTTGTCATCATCAAATATTCGTTTGTGATCCTGGCTTGTAGCTAATGGTATAACAGTTTCACCATCAGACAATGCAATGTATGATGCTTCAATCCCATCAATACGTTCTTCTACAACAATTCTTTTTCCTGCTTCACCAAATGATTTTTTCACCAAAATTTTATCAACAGCTGATAACGCTTCATCTGTAGTATCACATACAATGACACCCTTGCCAGCTGCAAGACCATCAGCTTTTATGACTAGTGGAAATGACACCGATTCAATATACTCTTTTGCCAAATCTGGCTCATCAAAGATCTTAAACTTGGCAGTTGGGATTTCATTTCTATCCATAAAATTTTTTGCCCAGATTTTACTTGATTCTAATTTTGCGGCATTTTGTGTTGGACCAAATATTTTCAAATTTTTCTCCATGAACGTGTCAACAATACCCAATGCCAGCGGAACTTCAGGACCAACTACCGTAAAACAGTCATTTTTGGACGCAAAATCTACTAATTCTTCAATTTGTTCAACATTTATTGGGATATTATTTTTCGTACCACCGTTTCCAGGAGCATAAAACACATCATCAACATGTTCACTTTGTGAAATCTTCCAACCAAGTGAATGTTCTCTAGCACCAGAACCAACTACTAGGACATTAGTCAATAATCGGATATGGTAATGCAAGTATATAATCCAAGGTTTGAAAGCNTGTCTCAAAATGAACTGTTTGTATTTTTGTCAACCATATCATGTCAATAAAAAATATAGCAAGGAGCACTGAACTAAACCGATAGACTGTAATTATGATGATTTTGTATTATCACAGGTACAATAATGGGAATTCCTGAAAAGATAAAAGCTATTCAAGACGAAATGGCGAGAACGCAGATTAACAAAGCGACAGAACATCATATAGGTCTGCTTAAGGCAAAAATTGCAAAGTTAAAGCGTGAGCAAGAGTTTACTGCAAAAAAAGAATCCTCCAGTAAAAAAGATGGTTTTAGCGTCAGAAGAACTGGAGATGCCACTGTAGTTTTCATTGGNCTTCCAAGCGTAGGAAAATCAACATTGCTCAACAAGCTTACAGGTTCACACTCTTCAATTGGNGCATTTCAATTTACCACACTTACAGTTGTACCAGGTGTAATGAAACATAGAGGCGCTGTAATACAGCTATTAGATCTACCAGGAATTATCAAAGGTGCTTCATCAGGAAAAGGTTTAGGCAAACGAGTACTATCTGTCGCAAGAAGCGCAGATCTGGTTTTATTGATTTTAGATGTCTTTAACCCATACCATGAAAAAGTGTTGATTACAGAACTAGATAATATTGGAATTAGACTCAACCAAAAACCTCCCAATATTGTAATAGAAAAATCATCATCAGGTGGAATATCTATCGCCAAGCAAGTAAAGATGACAAAAATATCAGAAAAACTGTTAAAACAAATTCTTAATGTTTATGGAATAGTTAGTGCTGGAGTGGTGATAAGAGAAGATATATCATCTGAGCAACTGGTGGACTTTCTAATTGGAAATAGAACATATACACAATCATTAGCAGTTTTGAATAAAATCGATCTGGTTAATCGTAGTTTCTTAAACAAATTTTCAAAGAAAGTGAAAACAGAATATATTTCTGTATCTGCTGAATCTGAAACAAACATTGAACTTTTAAAAGAAAAAATATACGAAAAACTGAACTTTATTAGAATATACATGAAGCCAAAGGGTGGTGAGATCGATTACAAAGAACCATTGATAATAGCAAATAGTAGTAAAATTGGAGATGTTTGCAACAAATTACATCGAAAAATGAAAAAAGAATTTCGTTATGCCTTGGTATGGGGTAAAAGTGTAAAGTATGATGGACAAAGAGTTGGAATAGATCATACTTTACAAGATGAAGATGTTTTGACAATCATCAAAAGAAAAGGAATATGACAAAATATTTCTAATTATTTTCTNAAAAGTAAAAAAAACCGTTGATAAATTGTAATCAGTTTGTATATTTTTTTTTAGTATAATGATAGAAAAGCGACAAAAAATTGCACATGACAATGGCAACTAAAAGAAAAGCACCAGCCAAGAGAAAAGGCGGCGCAAAAAGAAAAGCACCAGCCAAGAGAAAAGGCGGAGCTAAAAAAGGCGGAGCTAAGAGAAAAGCCCCAGCCAAGAGAAAAGCCCCAGCCAAGAGAAAAGGCGGCGCAAAAAGAAAAGCACCAGCCAAGAGAAAAGGCGGAGCTAAAAAAGGCGGAGCTAAGAGAAAAGCCCCAGCCAAGAGAAAAGGCGGCGCAAAAAGAAGACGCTAGTCACTTTTCCACAATTAAGCAGTCGTCATAAGCGACGATTGTTTTTTACTTTTTTCTACAAATTTTTCTAAGAAAATATATTATTCATTATTTTAAATCAATAAACTAGCACATAGTTTTGATTTATTTTAGTTAGTATAGATAACTTGAAAGTTTGATTTGTTCTTCTGTAGTTATAATATTTTTTGATGCAAGTACTTCTAATAATTCTTTGATCAATGTTTTAGTATCCTCTGATATTCCTCCAGTAGGTCCTTTTTCTCCAGGAGGACCAGGTGGACCTCTTGGCCCTGGTTGTCCCATCGGTCCCTTGTCACCAACAGTGCCAGCATCACCAGGTGTTCCAGAAGGACCAGTTAATCCACGTTCTCCTTGCTGCCCTTGAATTCCTTGTGGACCCAGTGGACCAGGTTCACCAGATTTACCTGTGGGACCACGTTCACCTTGTAATCCCATNGGACCTGGGATTCCACGTTCTCCTTGTTGACCAGGAATACCAGTAAGCCCCTTATCTCCAGCTTCACCTTGTGGACCTTGAGGTCCTTTATCACCAGGGGGACCATGTATACCTGTTATTCCTTTTTCTCCAGGAGGACCTTGAATACCTTTATCACCAGTTGGTCCTGGTGGACCAGTTGGACCCGTAGGTCCTTTATCACCAGTTGGACCAGTAATTCCTTTGTCACCTTTATCACCCTTGTCACCATTATTACCCTTGTCACCTTTGGATCCCTGAATACCTTTATCACCAGATGGTCCTTTATCACCAGTTGGACCAGTAGGTCCTTTATCACCAGTTGGACCAGTAATTCCTCTATCACCTTTATCACCATTATCACCTGTCGACCCTTTAGATCCAGCAGGTCCTTTATCACCAGTTGGTCCTGGTGGACCAGCATGTCCTTTATCACCAGCAGGACCCATAGGGCCTGGCTGACCCTTGACAGGAATATAGCGTTTTTCAAAATAACCACGATCTTGCTGTGTTTTTTGATTACTTGCAGATCTCTCTTTTGACTTCTGTCTCTTTCCATCATCAGAAACTTTAGTTGTAGTACTGTCATCTTTAACCGATTGCGATAATTTAACCTCAAATGACGTATGTATATCTGAAAATTGGTCAGCAATTAGGATCCATATCGACTCTAAACTAAACACTTTATCTGGAATTGCATTAGACCCATCACCTAAAATTTCAGAAAAATTTCCATTTACTACTCTCAAATGATAATTATCCTTCCATAAAGAATCAAACGTTTTATTTTTGATATCATCCTTCGAAGGTTTAGTCACTAATATAGAAATTTCAACTTCAAATGTGCCTGTCGAGGAACCAAATGGTGACACACCTGAAATTTTAATGTTTTTTGGCAATAATGTCAGTGTCTATATCGAGTATTTGTATATATTCTGTACTATAAAATATACCCAATAAACAACAAATCCGAATATCATGAAATAGTATTTATCTAGAGATATTATCATTTCTAGCAAGATGAAGAAACAACCAAATCCATCATCTGATGATCTTGACAAGATACCTGAGTTTTTTTTGGACAAGGATGAAATAGAAAAAACTGAAGATGTTTTAGAGGAAAAGGAGGAACCCAAGACCAAATCAACAAAAAAGAGTTTTTTTAAGAAAAGATCAAATTCGGATAAAAAATCATTTAACACAAAATTAGCAAAGCAAGAAACTAGCCTAACGGATTCTGATTTCAATCGTAAAAAACTGTTCAGTAAAGGAATTAATCAAATGGCTGATGAGAAACTTGAAGAAGCATCACGAACATTTGAAATGATTTTAAGAATTGATCCTAACGATGTTTACGCACTTCTGAAATTAGGATATGCCAGATTTCATTTAGAAGATTATACAGAATCTATGAGAGCATATGATAAAGTTCTAGATATAGATGTCACAAATGCAGACGCTTGGAATCTCAAGAGTTTAGTATATTATGAACGAAAGAGTTATGGAAAAGCATTAGACTGTGCAGAGAAATCAATTGATTCTGATCCTACATTTGGCATGGCCTGGTATAATAGAGCATGTTATTTATCATTACTCAACGAAGTTCCACAATCACTTGATGCTCTTATTCGCTCAATTGAGATTGATGTAAAAAGCGCAAAGCGTGCAGTAAAAGATAAAGATTTCATGAATGTAAGATTAGAGGAAGGCTTCAAACGTGTCATAGAAGTTGTTGTAATTGAATCATTAAGACAAGGTTATCATACAATTGGTGCAATAGTCTGGACTACATTTTTGGATAAAGCTGATTTGCTAAAATGTTTAGATCGATTAATGATAAGAGGTCTGGTTGTTAAGCACGAACAAAGAAAGGTTTGGAGTACTATTGATACATATGATCTTGTTCATGAGATAACAAGCAAGATAGGTGTAACAAGAAGAGGTTTACTGGGAATTGCTAAAACAACGTTACCAGCACCAGTAAAAAATCTGAAAGTGTTAGTAGAAGCCATACAGTTGATAAAAACATCAATTGAAGATGAAGAATTAGAAAAATCAATTGAATATTGTAACTTCTTTATCGATTCAGAAAAATGTGGTAAAGAAATGATAAATGATTTCTTAGAACAACATAGAGAAATAAGATTATTTAAAATAAGATTAAAGGATAAAGGCTTAGATTTCTTACAGGATAATAAGAAAAAAATGCTATTATTGCTTGATGATATGGAAGTTTCTGTTACTAAGAAATTACGTAGTGAATTACCACAAAACTAATTTTAGATTATTCTGCAGAAAGATCCCAATAACTTGCATTTTCCTGCTTATCAGTCTGCTTTTCAAGACTTTTCCACTCCTTAAAGGAACGAACATACAATTTCACATTTGGAATACCTATTGATTTTAAAGCAAAAAATGCCAGACCTGACAATGTACCAACACTACCACAGTATGTTATTATCTCAGCATTTTCTGAAACCCCTCTATTTTTCAGGAAATTTCTCATGCTTTCTTTAGTTCTTAGAATTTTTCCATCAGTTCCCAATGTTCTATATGGTATGTTGATAGCACCTGGAATATGTTGCTCCAAAAAATTCAGTCTTTCTCTGTTGTCTATCAATACAACATCATTTTTTTCCTTTGCTTTTTCTAAATATTCAGCAGTAGCTATAATATCTGGTTTTAGATTTAGTGAGTGTTTTACAGGTTTGATATTTGGTTTTTTAGTGTCTGTTTCTAAACCAAGTTCCTTCCATTTGGAATATGTTACGTCTAATAATGCAACATCACTATGACCTATGTATTGGAGAGTCCATGCAACTCTAGAGGCTAAAGCACCAAAAGTGTCATCATAAACAATAACTGTTGTATCGTCTGTAATTCCCATTTTCTCAACAAGTTTTACAACATTTTCCGGAGAATCATCAGCTAAAAGAGTTGCAAGTGGTAAGTTTATTGCATTAATAATATGACCTTGATTATATTCTTCTTCTCGTCTAACATCAACCAATCTTACGGAACCATCATTAATTTTTGAACGAACTGTATCTGAATCAATAGTTGACTGTATTATTTCATTACTCAAGCAGCACATTCACCTTTTCCAGTAACTGTATGATAACTTGTATCACTTCCGTAGTCTAAATAAAAGTCAGGCTCATTATCTTTTGTTGGAGGAATAACTAATGGTGAAAGAATTTTCTTTATATCTCCCACAGATTTTATTTCAGACGATTCATTACCAAGTACAATTCTTTCAATCCATTTTGAAAGAGTGTCATTCATCTGCTTGTTTTTCTTAAAGAGTTCAATTATTTTTAATAAAACAGGAATTGTCCGTTTTACAGGAACTTTCATACACAAAACTCCAAGCATTGCATTTTCATCAGAACGTCCGCCAAGACTCATGTTATAATAAGGGTACATGTCTTTACCCACTCGAGCACCCCCACCCGAGAAACCAACTGTAGCGATCTCATGCTGTCCACAAGAGTTAGGACATCCACTAATCTTTATGGTTGCATTTCTTAAATCATCATCTTCATCCAATTTTAACTCTAAAAATTTTCGCTGAATTTCTTTTGCCAACCTATGTGAATTGGTCAATGCAAGATTACAAGATGATGTACCTGAACAGCCAACAGGTGAAACCATGGTTAATGAACCTGAGTTTGCCAAGCCTACCTCAAGTAATCTAGAGTAAAGTTTTGGCAGATCACTTTCATGTACGTATCGTAGGACAATATCTTGAGAGAACCCATTTCTTGCAAAACCTTCAGCAGAAAAATCTCTGGTAATCTGAGCTATTGCACGAATCTGATTTGCTGTCATGTCCCCAGCCTCTAGCGTTATGAAAACAGAAGTATATCCTTCTTGTTTTTGCTTATATGTTGTAGATTTTAACCATCGTGCATATCCATCAGGTGTTGATCCAGATTCATCCGAAACAGAAATCGGTCTTTTAATTTCATTTGCTGATTGTTTAGTATTCAATCTTACAATGACTGATTGGGTGGTTCTGACAATGGCTCTTTGTTTTAGAACTAGACCTTGGAATTTCTCCCATCCCATTTCATGAACTAGATAACGCATTCTGTTCCTTGCCATATTCTTCCTATCTCCCATTCTATCAAAAATTTGTAGAACCGCGATAGACGTATACAAAAGATCCTCATCAGATGTAAAATCTTCAAGCTGATGACCTACATACGATTTATTTCCTAGACCTCCACCAAGAAATATTTTAAAACCACGTTGATTTTTACCATCAANCTCTCTTATCTGTGGAATCAATCCAACATCAACTATCCTTGTCATTCCATGGNNNTCACAGCAAGAAAAATTAAATTTGAATTTACGNGGAAGTGACTGATTTAGTGGATTTCTTAGAAGGAACTTTGCAGTTGCAATTGCATATGGTGTTGCATCAAATGCTTCATTATCACAAACTCCTGATAACGGACTACACATGACGTTTCTAACTGTGTTACCACATGCTTCACGAGATGTAAGTCCAACATCTGCAAGTCCATGCATTATTTCTGAAACATCTTCTAATACAACCCAGTGTAATTGTATATTTTCTCTAGTTGATACATGAGCACTACCAATTGAATACATTTCACTTAGCTGAGCAATTTTTTCTAATTGGTAAGGATAAATCTGACCAGCAGGAATTTTAATCCTAACCATTGCATAATCATCTGTCATTCTTGTACCATATGCACCATGTTGTAGACGAAATCGTCTAAAACTATCATGATCAANTTTACCTTGACGGTATAGCTTTACCATACGAGCAAAGTTATCTGATTCTTCTCTTCGTGACCAATCAACATTTGACTTTTTAGAAGTCGATTTTGATGGTCTTAGCTGTTGTGCCATCTTTAGATTTGTTATTAAACTACGGATATAAATTTTTGATAATAGGAATTTTAACCAGTATAATGAATAATTTAGGTAATAGTTGCCGACTAGTCTTCATTAGTGTTGCCTAATTTTCAAACAAGAAAAATTATATGCACTCATTATATTGTATTTTTGTGCAAGAATCAGTTAATGAACAGCGTCCACAAAAAATTTTTGCTGACGNAAAAGAAGTTGAAATAACACGTGCGATTGCTGAGGAATTNTTCTCTGTTTTACAAGATAGGGCTGAATCTGATGTGATAATTATTGGTGCAGGACCTGCTGGATTAACAGCTGCTCGTGAATTATCATTGATGGGCTACAAAATTTTAGTCATTGAGCAGAATAACTATCTTGGCGGAGGTTATTGGTTGGGTGGTTATATGATGAACCCAGTTACAGTTAGAGCTCCTGCACAGAAAATTTGGGATGAACTTGGAATTCCTTACAAAAAAGTNGGTGATGGCTTATACTTGACTCCTGGNCCACATGCAGTATCAAAGTTAATTGCAGCAACATGTGATGCTGGAGTAAAATTTTTGAATCTTACAAAATTTGATGATTTAGTTTTAAGACATGGAAGAGTCGCAGGTATCGTCGTAAATTGGATGCCNGTATCAGCATTGCCAAGAAACATTACATGTGTTGATCCAATCGCATTAGAGGCAAAAATGATCATAGATGCATCTGGGCATGATTCAGTAGCTGTAAAAAGATTACTTGATAGAAAAATGGTTGATTGGAAAGGTATGGATCCAATGTGGGTTGAAAACGGTGAAGAGCATGTTGTAGAAAAAACTGGAGAAGTTTATCCTGGTCTCATTGCAGCAGGAATGTCAGTTACCGAAACTCACGGTCTAGCAAGAATGGGTCCAACATTTGGGTCTATGTTGTATTCTGGAAAAAGAGCTGCTGAGATTGCAGATCAGAAAATCAAGGAATTTGATAACAAAATACCAAATAAATCTGATTGAACTTTTCCAAAATTATATTATATGATGAACCAACAGTTCCAGAACTAGAGATTAATAGATTACAAAAATTCCTAGCAAACACGTTTCACGTGGATGTTACAGTAAAAAATAATCTTTTCAATAGTATTAATGACGACATCATAGAAGAAATTGCCTCGTGCAGAGTTTTTGATCTGAAATCTCCATTTAAAAAATACAAACCTAATAATGAGCAGATAAATTTTGAGAGAAACTATTGCAAGAACACAAAATTTATCGAAGAAATACCTACACCAGAAACTGCAGAAAATCTAGATGATCTTGTAATCTATGACGGATTTGAGATTAAAAATATTCTTGAAAGTGTAATACCAAAAGATGAAACAGTAAATGATTGTCTTCACATAATTTTTACTAACAAACTGACATGTACATATGACTATGGTGATTTTAGATATCACGGTAGAGCTGTGATATGTTCTAATCCTTCAATCATATCAACGTCTGGCATAGTTGAAGCACCTGCAAAATCACGTGAATATTATCTTGATATAATGAAAGCCAAATCACAGACGCTTGATTTAAAATCAATTAAAAAAAAGTATCAGAACACTTTTCTTGATTATCATGATAAAAGAACATCAAAAATAATAGAAGGTTACTTACTCCAGGCTATTTTTTATTATATTACTGGTGATCCATTCTGTGAAAATCTTGACTGTAGATTAAACAATGCTCATTGGCAAAAGGATCTATTATATTCACAATTAGAATTTAGCAAACTTTGTGGGAAACATCATTCAATACTTGAAAAACTACATCTTTAAACTACCACTGACTTTCAGTAAAGTATGCATGATGTCATAATTATTGGTGCAGGACCAGCTGGGTATACTGCTGGGATCTACTGTTCAAGGGCAAGGCATGATACATTATTGATTTCTGGTATATTGCCTGGTGGTCAGTTAATGAACACTACTGATGTTGAAAATTACCCTGGATTTTCTGATGGTATTATGGGTCCAGATCTGATGACTGTTATGAGAAAGCAAACAGAGAAAATGGGAACAAAGATTATTGATGATGAGGTAACTTCTGTAGATTTTAAAAATAGACCACTAAAAGTGAAGACTGCATCAGAGGAATTTGAAGCAAGGGCAGTGATTGTATGTACTGGTGCGAACCCAAGAAAAATTGGATTGGAAGGAGAACAAACATTTGCTGGAAAGGGAGTTTCATATTGTGCAACTTGTGATGGAGCATTCTTCAGAGACCAAGAATTGATTGTTGTTGGTGGCGGAGATTCAGCGATGGAAGAGGCAATTTTCCTTACAAAGTTTGCTTCAGTAGTACATATTGTACACAGAAAGGAAGAATTTAGAGCAAGTAAGATTATGCAGGAGCGAGCGTTATCAAACGAGAAAATTAAAGTTCATTTTAATTCTACTGTAAAAGAAATTCATGGTGATCAAAAATTTCAGCAAGTAGTTCTAAATAATACAAAAACTAATGAAGACAAGATCCTTGGAGCTGGAGGACTGTTTATAGCAATTGGCCATGAGCCAAATAGTGCAATATTTCAAGATCAAATAGAATTAGATGGAAATGGTTACATAATTATAAAAAATAATACTGAAACTAGTGTGACTGGTGTTTTTTGTGCCGGTGACGTACATGATCATAGGTATAGACAGGCAGTCACTGCTGCTGGATTTGGATGCATGGCTGCTATTGATGTTGATAAATATCTGAGTAAGTCTAATACTTGAACTAACTATAATATATAGAAAAATCCACTTAAATACAAATTTTGTAAGAATGGCTATGTTTAAGGTACGTTGTTCATACTGTGCTGGATGTTTTTGCAATGAAAGCTGTAGATGTGAATGTCATAACAAAAACTGGATAAAAAAATAAAAACGGGTTAGGACTTGTCCCGTTAGTATAACATGACTTGATGTGTAAAAATCATGGCAGATCTGATTCTATTCATCAACCATGCTAGATGTAAATCAAATAAAAGGCGCACTAAGAAATTAGTAGTATGAATGATACTATCTTTTCCTAGTTAAATACTATCTAGAGATTATTTTGCTTTAGGTTTTGCTTTAGGTTTTGCTTTAGGTTTTGCTTTAGGTTTTGCTTTAGGTTTTGCTTTAGGTTTTGCTTTAGGTTTTGCTTTAGGT
>JGI26060J43896_10000095_pt1 | contig 27814 bp, 29 predicted proteins | sample MarorgKNORR_S2LV_6_FD_43896 | JGI IMG/M metagenome (IMG submission 43896) | reverse complement strand
ACCCACACGAACGCCCGCACACGCAAGGGACCGCGTAAGACGGTCGCCAACAAGAAGCAGGTCACGAAGTAATGGCTAAGCCGTCCGCTGGCCGTCGCCCCCGCAAGAAGGAACGGAAGAACGTGCCGCATGGCGTTGCGCACATCAAGAGTTCCTTCAACAACACGATCATCACCATCACCGACCAGGGCGGGAACACGCTTGCCTGGGCATCGGCCGGCAACGTCGGCTTCAAGGGTTCCCGCAAGTCGACCCCCTTTGCCGCCCAGATGGCAGCCGAGCAGTGCGCCCGCAGTGCCATGGAGCACGGCATCCGCAAGGTGGATGTCGTGGTACGGGGTCCTGGTTCCGGTCGTGAGACCGCCATCCGAACCATTCAGAACACGGGCATCGAGGTGACCGGCATCAAGGACGTCACCCCCATTCCCCACAACGGCTGTCGGCCGCCCAAGCGACGGAGGGTCTGAGATGTCTCGTTACACCGGCCCCAAGGCCCGGGTCTCCCGGCGCCTCGGCATCAACATCTTCGGCACCAAGGGTGAGATCGTGGCGCTGGACAAGCGTCCCTATCCTCCCGGGGAGCATGGTCGTACCCGGCGTCGGGGCAACCCATCCGAGTACCTGCTGCAGCTCCAGGAGAAGCAGAAGGCCCGCTTCTCATACGGTCTTACCGAGAGGCAGTTCCGTCGCATCTACGAAGAGGCGAACCGTCGCCAGGGCGTGACCGGCGAGACCATGCTCCGTTTCCTGGAGCTTCGCCTCGACAACGTGGTCTACCGGGCCGGCATGGCCGCCACCCGGGCCCAGGCACGCCAGCTCGTCAACCACGGCCACGTGGACGTCGACGGCAGCCGGGTGGACATCCCCAGCTACCGCTGCAAGAAGGGCGAGGTCGTATCGCTGCGTGCCAAGGCCCGCAAGATGGTCGTCGTCCAGTGGAACATCGACGTGCTGGATCGCCAGTCGCCGGCGTGGCTGGAGATGGGCGACAACGGTCATGAGGTGACCGTCCGCGAGCTGCCGGTACGCGACCAGATCGACATCCCGGTCCGCGAGCAGCTCATAGTCGAGCTCTACTCCAAGTAGTCCCCGGCCCAGGCGCCGGAACCCTTACCCACAAGTCTCAATGACACTCAAGAAGGACACCTCATGCTGGTAATTCAGCGACCGACCATCGAAGCAGTCCGTGACGCTGATGGCAATCGTCAGCAGTTCTCGGTAGGCCCACTCGAGCCGGGCTTCGGGCACACCCTCGGCAACTCGCTCCGCCGGACCCTGCTGTCGTCCATCCCGGGCGCAGCGATCACCCAGATCAAGTTCGATGATGCCCTTCACGAGTTCTCCACCATCGACGGGGTCGTGGAGGACGTAACCGACATCGTCCTGAACCTGAAGGACGTGGAGCTGCGTAGCCACAGCGATGAGCCGGTGACCCTCAGGGTGGACGTACGTGGCGCCGCTGATGTCACCGCAGCGGTGCTGGAGTCCAACGAGCAGGTCGAGGTCCTCAACCCCGGTCTGCACCTGGCCACGGTGACCTCCAAGGGCCGCCTGGCCCTCGAGCTGACCGTCGAGGTCGGCCGTGGCTACCTCGGGTCTGACCGGATCAGCGGTGAGGGCGCCATCGGCGTCATCCCCGTGGACGCCCTCTTCTCCCCCGTGCGCCGTGTGTCGATCGACGTGGAGCCCGTCTCCGTCGGTCAGGCCCAGGACATGGACCGCCTGATCCTGGACATCACCACCGATGGTTCGCTCACCCCCAGTGACGCCTTGGCCTCGGCCGGCGCCACCCTGCGTGCCCTGGTGCAGCTGGTAGAGGACATGAGCGACGATGCGCGTGGCCTGGAGCTGGGCGAGCCCGAGGAGGTGGGCGGAGGGTCACCGGACCTGGACAAGCCGATCGAGGACCTGGACCTTTCCGAGCGTCCCCGTAACTGCCTAAAGCGGGCACAGGTCGACACCGTCGGGCAGTTGCTGGAGAAGACCGAGGATGACCTGCTGGCCGTCACCAACTTCGGCCAGAAGTCTCTTGACGAGGTCATCGAGAAGTTGGACGAGCGCGGTCTCGCCCTCAGGATCCGGGGCTGACGCCATGCCTGCGGCGCCAAAGAGGGGTCGTCGCTTCGGCGGCAGCTCCGCCCACCAGAAGTCGATGATGGCCAACCTGGTCGCATCGCTCATCCTCGCCGAGGCGATCACGACCACGGAGGCGAAGGCCAAGGCGCTCCGCCCCATCGCCGAGAAGATGATCACCAAGGCCAGGAAGGGTGGGCTGCACAACCACCGCCAGGTGGTGTCGTTCATCCGCGACCGTGAGGTTGCGGCCAAGTTGTTCGACGAGATCGGCCCTCGCTACATCGACCGCCACGGTGGCTATACCCGAATCCTGAAGGTGGGCCCCCGCACCGGCGACAACGCGCCGATGGCGCGCATCGAACTGGTCTGAGCCCGCCCGTAATGCGGGTCCGGGGGATCGTCGCCTACGACGGAGCCCCCTTTCACGGTTTCGCCGCCAACCTCGGCGTCCCCACGGTGGCCGGCGGCCTGGACGCTGCGCTGTCGCGTGCTCTGCGGGTCCCGGTCTCGGTGGCCTGTGCCGGTCGTACCGACCGTGGAGTCCACGCCGTCGGCCAGGTGATCAGCTTCGACGCACCCGACGAAGCCGACCTGGTCCGGGTTCGTCGATCGGTGAACCGGCAGTGCCGCCCGTCGGTGGTGGTCACGACGCTGGACTGCGCTCCGGACGACTTCGATGCCCGTTTCAGCGCCATCGGACGTACCTACAGGTACCGGATCCTGAATCGTCTGGATACAGATCCGTTCACCTCCCCGTTGGCGTGGCACGTTCCGGGGCGACTGGACGTGGATGCCATGGAGGCCGCTGCCGCACTGCTGGTGGGCCTGCACGACTTCACCTCGTTCTGCCGCCTGCCGACGGTCCGATCGGACGGCACGATGCCCACCCTCGTGCGTCGCATCACCGGGGCGTCCTGGCGGTGGCTTGATCCCGGACTCTCGGGGATCGGCCTGTTGGAGTTCGAGGTCTCAGCGTCGGCCTTCTGCCACCAGATGGTCAGGACGATGGTGGGGACGCTCGTGGACGTGGGCAGCGGCCGTCTCACCGTTGACTCCATCCCGGGGATCCTGGCTGCCCGTGATCGCCGGGCATCCGGGGAACCGGCCCCACCGTGGGGTCTCACGTTCTGGTCGGCGGCCTATCCGCCGGACGCTCTCTCGATTCCGGACGACGGGCACCTCCTTGGCGGTTGAGGAATCCGGGTCCCAGGTGGTGACAGGTGTCCCGCTGGGCGGCGACGGGTTGCCGGTGGGGGAGGTCGGCCCTAGCCTTGGTCGCCGGTTCGATCGCGCCTGATTTCAGCGCCGATCCCCGGTGGCCGACCCGGCCACCGTGGTCCGCATCCAGTGTTCTCCCCACGAAACAGGTGGTTTCCGTGTCCACGTACACCCCCAAGGCCAGCGAGATTCAGCGTGCATGGCACGTCGTCGACGCTGAGGGCCTCATCCTCGGTCGCATGGCGTCCGAGGTGGCTGCGATCCTCCGCGGCAAGCACAAGCCGACCTTCACCCCCCACATGGACACCGGCGACCACGTGGTGATCATCAACGCCGACAAGGTCGTCCTGACGGGTTCGAAGGCGACGGACAAGAACGTCTACGACCACTCCGGCTACCCGGGCGGTCTGCGTACCCGCATCTACGGCGAGGTTCTTGCTTCGAAGCCCGAGGAAGCGGTCCGCCGGACCATCAGGGGCATGCTCCCCAAGAACCGTCTGGGTCGCCAGCAGATCACCAAGCTGAAGGTNTACCGCGGCGCGGACCATCCACATTCCGCCCAGCAGCCCCAGCCCCTTNCACTCGACAACGCCCGGGCCCAGAGGGCCTGAACCAGGAGTCTNCGATGTCAAGCCCCCNCGTCCAGGCCACCGGCCGTCGCAAGCGTTCGGTCGCNCGTGTGCGCCTCCGTGAAGGCACCGGCACAGTCACCGTGAACGGCCGTACGGCCGAGGACTACTTCCCGTCGGAGAGCCACCGGCTGGTGTTCATGGAGCCGCTGCGGGTCACGGCCACCGGGGGTAGCTACGACATCGACGCGACCCTCCATGGCGGAGGCATAAGTGGCCAGGCCGGCGCCTTGCGGCTCGGCATCTCCCGTGCTCTCGAGGCCCTCGAGCCGGAGCGCCGCCCGGCCCTGAAGTTGGCCGGCCTCCTCACGCGTGATGACCGCAAGAAGGAGTCCAAGAAGTACGGACTCCACAAGGCACGCAAGGCGCCGCAGTACTCCAAGCGCTGAGCGGAGGTCGGACCCCCGGTCCGGCTCCTACGCTCTCCGGCATGGAAGAACCCGAGGTTCCCCCGGCGGNCCTCCGATTCGGCACCGACGGCATTCGTGGTCGGGCCGGAACCAGGATCGTGGATCCGGTCGTGCGCGCCCTGGGACGGGCGGCGGCGGGCCTGCTCGACTCCGACCGGGTGTTCCTCGGTCGCGACACGAGGGAGTCCGGACCGGGCCTCGCCCGGGCCCTGGCCGAGGGGCTCGCCGCCGGCGGCCTTGACGTGGTCCAGATGGGCGTGGTCCCGACCCCTGCGGTGGCCCACGCGGCCGCTGTCGAGGGTGTAGCCGCGGCCGTGGTCACGGCTTCGCACAACCCGTGGTGGGACAACGGGGTGAAGCTCTTCTCGGCGGGNGGGTTGAAGCTCGANGATGCCCACCAGGNTGCCGTCCAGGAGGCCTGGGATGCGCTACCCGAACTCGAGGGCTCCCCGGAGTTGGACGGGTGGTCGGACGATCCAGCAACCGGTGCCGCCCGTCGGTGGCTGGATGCCGTTGTGGGGTCGGTCCGACCGTCGGCGCTGGCGGGGTTGGCCGTGGTGGTGGACTGCGCCAATGGTGCCACCTCGGCGATCGCCGGCTCGGCGTTGGAGCGCCTCGGGGCCGACGTGACGGTGATCCACTCCGATCCTGACGGCCGCAACATCAACGACGGTTGCGGGTCCACCCACCCGGCCGCCCTCCAGGCCGCCGTGACTGCGNCCGGCGCTGATGCCGGCCTGGCCTTCGACGGNGATGGCGACCGGGTTCTGGCCGTCGGCCACGACGGGAGCCTGATCGACGGCGACGACCTGCTGGCCGTCATCGGGGTGGACCGTCATCAGCGTGGCCTCCTGCCCGGTTCCACGGTGGTGGTGACGGTCATGGCGAACCTGGGGCTGAGGCGGGCGCTGGCCGACCACGGCATTGCCGTCCGGGAGACGGCCGTGGGCGACCGGTACATCCTCGAGGCCCTGGAGGCCGATGGCCTGACGCTGGGCGGTGAGCAGTCCGGGCACGTGATCTTCCGCGACCTGGCGACCACGGGCGATGGCCTCCTGACAGGCATACAGGCCCTGGATGCGGCGCGTCGTGCCGGCCGTTCCCTCGGCGATCGGGTGGCCGAGCTGGTGGTGAGGGCGCCGCAGGTCCTCCATTCCGTTCCCGTGGTGCGAGACGGCGAGGCGTTGGTGGAGCTGGTTGCCGTCGAGGTGGCGACGGCTGCAGCTGGCCTGGGCGACCTCGGGCGGGTGCTTGTGCGTGCGTCCGGTACCGAGCCAGTGGTGCGGGTGATGGTGGAGGCCTTCGACATGGAGAGGGCGTCCGAGGTGGCCGATCGCCTCGTGGAGGCCGTCGAGCGGGCTGACCGGACCTGAGCACCTAGAATTCCTAGAGTTGCCGCGTCGGCCATCGGATCGACGTGGCGGAGACGAAAGGGCAGCGACCACGACATGTGCGGCATCATCGCGGTCCTCCGTCGCCCCTCCGGCCGGGCCGTTCCCGGAACCGATGAGGTGCTGGCGCCCCTGGCCGAGGCGGCAGCCCTCCTGGGCCATGGCGACCCCTCGGTGCTGGCCGGGGTGGCCGATGCCCTGGAGGGGGTGGACCGCCTGCTGGGCGGGGTGCCCGGCCTGATGGCCCTGGACTCGGACCCGGCCCTGGCTGGTCGGATGAGGGCCGTCCTGGCACCGGTCCCCGGACTGCTAGGCACGGTGGCCGATGCCCTGGGGGGATCGGATCACATGGAGGAGGACAACGCCGCTCTCGTTCGCGTCCGGGATGCCCTGTGGGCCGTGACCCGTGATCGCCTGGGTAGCCACGCTGGGGTGTCGTCCCTTCGCAGCACCTCCCCGGCGCCCAGCGACGCAGGCCTGGCGGTCCTGCTCTCCACCCAGCAGGCACTCTCAGCGATCGACCGCCTGGAGGTGAGGGGTCGGGATTCCGCGGGCCTCCAGGTCACCGTCTGGAACCATGGCATCCATCCGGCGGATCCAATGGTCGTGGCCCGCCTCCGGGACCCGCTGCATCGCAGCGGGAGCGTCCGCTTTCTGGAGGGCGGGGCCCTTGCGTTCGTCGTCAAGGTGGCGGCCGAGATCGGGGAGTTGGGCGACAACACGGCGGCCCTGCGTACGGCCCTTTCGACGGATGAGCTGTTGGCCCGGGCCCTGGCGGCTCCGGACGTGGCTGGGGCACTGCTGGGCCACACCCGTTGGGCCAGCGTGGGCCTCGTCTCCGAACCGAACGCCCATCCGTTGGACTCCACGCGTGCCGACGGTCGTGCCACGCCCGTGGTCATGGCGGTACAGAACGGCGATGTGGACAACCACGCCGACCTGGTCGTCTCGGAGGGCCTCAGCGTCGTGGCCGAGATCACGACGGACGCCAAGGTGGTGCCCGCGTTGTGTGCGACCCACCTGGCGGCCGGTCATGACCACCGTGAGGCCTTCCGACGGACCGTGAGCGCCTTTGAGGGTTCGTTGGCCATCGGGGCGATGGTCGGCGATGCGCCTGACCGCCTGCTGCTGGCCCTGCGGGGCAGCGGCCAGGGCCTCTACGTGGGCCTCGCCGAGGATGCCTTCGTGGTGGCCAGCGAGCCGTACGGTGTGGTGGAGATAACCGGCGACTTCCTGAGGATGGACGGCGAGACGCCTGCTGATCCTGACGAACCGGGAGCTAGCAGGGGACAGATCGTGGAGTTGGACGCCGCCCTGGCGGGAACCGTCGAGGGGATTCGCCGGTACTCCTATGACGGCCGTGACCTTCCGGTCGGTGCGGACGACCTGATCCGAGCCGAGATCACGACACGTGACATCGACAGGGGAGACCATCCCCACTTCCTCCTGAAGGAGATCGGGGAGTCTCCGGGGTCGGTCCACTCGACCCTCCGAGGGCGCCTCTCGGGCGACGTCGATGAAGGGTTCGAGGTCCGGCTGGGCGAGGCGGCCCTCGGCGTCGGCCTGCGGGCCGACCTCGCATCGGGGGTCGTCCGCAGGCTGCTGGTGATCGGCCAGGGGACCGCAGCGGTGGCGGCGATGGCGGTTGCCGGATCGCTGAGGGCGGAGCTGGTCGGTTCGTCCATGGTGGTGGAGGCCGTGCCGGCCACCGAGTTGTCTGGGTTCGGGCTCTCGCCGGACATGTCCGACGTGATGGTCGTGGCGATCAGCCAGTCGGGGACCACCACCGACACGAACCGGACCGTCGACCTGGTGCGGTCCCGCGGGGCCCGTGTGGTGGCGATCGTGAACCGCCGCAACAGCGACCTGGTGAACCGTTCCGATGGCGTCCTGTACACGTCCGATGGGCGGGACGTGGAGATGAGCGTGGCCTCGACCAAGGCCTTCTACGCACAGGTGGTGGCCGGGATGCTCCTGGCCGTGGCGGTGGCCAATGCCGCCGGGCTGCCGGGGTCGCCCGATCGGCCCGGGCTGCTGGCGGGCCTGGTGGACCTGCCCGACGCCATGGTCGAGGTGCTGGCCATGCGCGACCGGATCGCCGAGATCGCCGAGAGGCACGCCCCGTCGCGCAGGTACTGGGCCGTCGTGGGCAGCGGTCCGAACCTGATCGCGGCCCGGGAGGTCAGGATCAAGCTCTCGGAGCTCTGCTACAAGTCGATACCGGCGGATGCCACCGAGGACAAGAAGCACATCGACCTGTCGGCCGAGCCGCTGATCCTGGTCTGCGCTACTGGCCTCGTGGGTTCCACAGCTGACGACATCGCCAAGGAGGTGGCCATCTACCGTGCGCACAGGGCCGCACCGGTGGTCATCGCAGATGCCGGTTCCTCCCGGTTCGCGGACGCTCTGGACGTCATCACCGTTCCCAGAGTGCATCCCCAGCTCTCCTTCGTGCTGTCCACGATGGTCGGCCACCTGTTCGGGTACGAGGCGGCCCGGGCCATCGATGCCCAGGCTCGGCCCCTCCGGATGGCACATGCCGCCATCGAGGGTGAGGCGCAGCGGCGCCAGTCCGGCGCCACGGGAGCCGGTGCGCCCGTTGACGGCCCGCTGCACATGGACCTCAGGGCGGCGGCCGGTGCCTTCGCCGACGAACTGCGGAGCGGCCGCCTGAACGGCCACCTCGAGGCGTCCACCGCCGTTCGCCTCTCCACCCACTTCCGGTTCGCCCTGGGCGACGTGCCCCTGGAGTCCTACCAGTTGGAGTTCGGCCGTGTCGGTACGCCGACAATGGTCCTGGATGGCCTGGCTGCGTCCCTGACGGTGGCCATCGAGGAGCTCACCCGCCCGATCGACGCCATCAAGCACCAGGCGAAGACCGTCACCGTGGGCATCTCGCGTACCGATGAGACCCTCTTCGAGGCCCGCCTGGCCCGCGAGGTGCTGGCATCGGGTGCCCCACGGGACTCCCTCAGCTACCGCACTCTGAGGGTGCTGGTGGCTCTCGACCCGGCCGTCGCCGAGGTGGTGGGCTTCACCCGCTACCGGGTGGACGGACCGGACGTCCAGGTCTCCACGGTGGCGATCGTGGATCGCGGTGGCGTGTCCGTCGGGATCCCGTCGCGTACCGACCGGGATCCCACCCTGCGGGGTACCAAGCACCGGGTCGCCGTGGAGCGTGTCGTGCTGGTCACCCGGGGCGCCCGTGACGGCCGGACGATCGTGCTGGTCCCCGAGGTCAAGGACCGGGAGGCCGTGGGCCTCACGCTGCTGCACGTGGTCTTGCGGGACAGGCTGTCGCCCGAGGTGGTGCGTGGCGTTCTGCAGGGTTATGACAACCGCTACGGAGCGGTACGGGACGCGGTGTGCGAGACGGAGCCCGACCTGCGCGACGACCTCCTTGCGGAACTGCCGATCGTGGACCTCCTGACCGAACCGGTGCAGACCATCGCCGACAGGTTGCGGGGCTGACGGGCGGATGGCGGGACCTGGCAGATGATCGGGATCGGGGTGGACCTGGTCGACATTGACCGCTTTCGCCGGTCGTTGTCGCGTACGCCATCGCTGCGGGACCGGCTGTTCCGTCCCGACGAACGGACCTACGCCGACTCCCACGTGGATCCGGCCGGCCGTTACGCAGTGCGCTTCGCTGCCAAGGAGGCGACCCTGAAGGCCCTCGGGCTGGGCGTGGGTGGCATGCCCATGTACGACATCGAGGTGGTGCGCGATGGCCTGGGTCCGCCCGGGCTGGTACTCCACGGTGTGGCGGCCGAGGTCGCCANGGAGGCCGGGGTGCGACNTTGGCTGGTGACAATGAGCCACACCTCGACCCTGGCCCAGGCCACGGTCGTGGCGATGTGAGGCGTGGACGAGGCACACGCCGATGATCCCGGTCGTCACGCCCGAGGAGATGGCCGCCGTCGACGAGGCTGCCCCCGAGTCGTTCGAGGTGCTGGTGGAGAGGGCGGGCGGCGCCGTGGCGCGCAGCGCCATCCAGATGCTGGGTGGGACCTACGGCCGGCGGGTCGTCGTGGTGGCCGGCAGGGGATCCAATGGCGCTGACGGACGTGTGGCGGCTGCACGCCTGAGGCGTCGGGGCGTCCGGACCATCGAGCTGGACGCCACCGAGGCGCCCGCCTCGCTACCGGCCGACGGCATGCCGCCCATCGACCTGGTGGTGGACGCCGCGTACGGCACCGGCCTGGGTCGCCCGTACGTGGCGCCGACCAGCAGTGTTCCGGTGCTGGCCGTGGACCTGCCGTCAGGCCTGGACGGCCTCACGGGCGTAGCGTGCGGCAGCCCGTCGGTAGCGGAGCGTACGGTCACCTTCGGAGCCCTCAAGCCCGGTCTGCTGTTTGCCGACGGTCCTGCCCTGGCCGGTCGCGTGGAGGTAGCCGGCATTGGTCTGGACGTGTCGGGTGCGACCGTGCAGCTCGTCGTTGACGCCGACGTCGCCGACCTGGTTCCCGCCCGGTCCGAGGGCGCCCACAAGTGGCATGGTGCCTGCTGGGTGGTGGCCGGTTCGGCACCCATGGTGGGGGCGGCGGCGCTGGCCGCCGAGGCGGNCCTGCGGGCCGGAGCGGGCTACGTGCGCCTGTCCGTTCCGGATGGTTCCGCCGCCCCGGCTGCTGTGGAGGTGGTTCGGTTTCCCCTCGGCCCGGACCTGGTGCTGGATTCCACCGATCCGGGCCGTTTCGCAGCGTTNGTCGTGGGACCCGGCCTGGGCGGCGACGAACGCACCGCCGCCGGGGTGCGCCGCCTCGTGGCCGACGTGGACCGCCCGCTGGTGGTTGACGGAGACGGCCTCACGGCGCTGGCTGCCGGCGACGTGGCGGGTATCTGCCGGGAGCGGTCGGTGCCGGTCGTGCTCACCCCCCATGANGGCGAGTTCGAGCGCCTCGCCGGTGCACGGCCCGGGGCGGATCGGATCGGATCGGTCCGATCGCTGGCCGGGAGCACCGGCGCGGTGGTCCTCTGCAAGGGGCCGACCACCATCGTGGCGTCGCCGGACGGACTGGTGCGCCTTGCCTCGGCCGGAGACCGGCGCCTGGCCACCGCTGGCACCGGCGACGTGCTGGCCGGCATCATCGGAGCGTTCCTTGCGAGGGGCGCCGAACCGTTCGACGCGGCTGCGGCCGCAGCCCACGTGCACGGGCGTCTCTGTTCGCTCCTCCCGCCTACCGGGGTCGTCGCCGGCGACCTGTCGTCGGTCCTGGTCGAGGTTCTGGCGGGCCTGGGCGTGGATGCCGGGGGGCGGGTCTGATGCGCCCCACCTGGTTCTCGGTCGACCTCGATGCGCTGGCCCACAACATCCAGGCCTTCCGTGGCCTGGCGGCACCGGCCGAGGTCTGCATGGTCGTGAAGGCGGACGGCTACGGCCATGGCGCTTCGGCAGTCGCCGCCGCTGCGCTGGAGGCGGGTGCCACCTGGCTAGCCGTCGCCCTCGTGGAGGAGGCGGCGGTGCTGCGCGACTCCGGGCTGATCGCCCCGATTCTCGTGCTTTCCGAGCCGCGCCCTGACGAGATGTCCGATGTGGTGGGGCTGGGTGGTGTCCGCCCGACCCTCTACTCCGGCGCCGGTGTGGATGCCTTCGCATCTGTGGCCGATGCCGGTGCCCCGGCCCACCTGAAGGTCGACACGGGGATGCACCGTGTGGGGGCCCACATGAATGAGGCGGTGGCCGTGGCCCGTCGGATCCTGGACTCAGGCCTCGACCTGGAGGGTGTCTTCTCCCATTGTGCGATGGCCGACGAGCCGAGGGATCCGTTGACCACGCTCCAGGTGGAGAGGTTCGACGCCGTCTTGGCCGAGCTGGCCGCTGCCGGGATCCGGCCTCCCGTGGTCCATCTGGCGAACACGGCGACCGCCCTCAGCCGACCCGATGCGGTGCACTCGATGGTCAGGATCGGCCTCGGTGCCTACGGTGTCTCCCCGGGCCCGGAAATGGCCGGAAGGTGCCTGTCCGTGGGCCTGCGACCGGTCCTGTCGATCCACTCAAGGGTGACCCACCTGCTCGACGTCGCCGCCGGCGAGGGGGTCGGCTACGGGCACCGCTGGAGGAGCGTCGCGGACACGCGGCTGGCCAATGTGCCGGTGGGCTACGCCGATGGCCTCACCCGTGACTGGGGCCTTGGAGGCACTGCGCTGGTGGGAGGTAGGCGTCGACCGTTGCGCGGCGTCGTCTCCATGGACTCCCTGGTGGTGGAGGTCGACGAGGGAGTTGCGATCGGCGACGAGGTGGTGCTGCTGGGCTCGCAGGGCGACGAGGAGATCGGGGTGGCGGAGGTCGCCGAGAGGCTGGGCCTGATCCCGTGGGAGTTTCTCAGCCGCCTTGGCCGGCGCCCGCCCAGGCTCTACCCGTAGGAGCTCGGGATGGCACGGGTACTCCTCGTCGAGCCGTTCCACGGCGGGTCCCATGGTGCCTGGGCCGAGGGTCTGGTGGCCCACAGCTGCCACGACGTGGTCGCCGTTTCGCATCCGGGGGCCTTTTGGCGTTGGCGGATGCGGGGAGCTGCCCTGACGCTGGCCCTCGCCGCTGGTGAGGCGATTCGAGAGCACGGGACCCCCGATGTGGTCCTGGTGTCCGGAATGGTTGACCTGGCGCGGTGGCTGGGCTTCACCCGGCGGTTCCTGGGTGATCCGGCGGTCGTGTTGTACCTGCACGAGAACCAGCTGGCGTATCCGNTGAGCCCGAACCAGAAGGCCGATGACGAGTTTCCGCTCGGGAACTGGATNTCGATGGCAGCAGCCGACCAGGTGTGGTGCAACTCNTCTTTCCAGTTGGACGGCCTCCTGGGTGCCCTGCCGGNATTGCTGGAGCGGGCGCCTGACCAGCCACATACNGGGTTCCTGCCGGCGGTGGCCGATCGCTGCCACGTCGTGCCTGTCGGGGTGGACCTGGTNGACGTGCCGGTGCGTGCNGGTGAGGTGCGGACGCCGGAGGTGCCGNTGGTGCTCTGGAACCAGCGGTGGGACCACGACAAGAATCCGTCGGCGGTATTCAATGCCCTCGGGAGCCTCGCCGACGAGGGCGTGGCGTTCAGCGTCGCGGTGGTGGGCCAGAACGAGCGGGTGGATCCCCGGGAGTTCAGCGCTGCCCGGGAGCGCCTCGGCGACAGGGTGGTGCAGTTCGGCTTCGTGGAGAGGGAGGGGTATGTGGACCTGCTGGGTCGAGCCGATGTGGTGGTCAGCGCGGCGCACCATGAATTCTTCGGCATCGCCGTTGTCGAGGCGATGGCCGCCGGTTGTGTGCCGGTGCTTCCAGACAGCCAGAGCTACCCGGGCTTGGTGGGGGGCTGGGCCGATGTGGCCCTCTACCCGGAAGGCGGCCTCACCGACCGACTGCGCGAGGTGCTGCTAGACCTTTCGACATGGCGGGCCGGGGCGGTCGGCCTGGACGGGTCGATCCGCCGGTTCGACTGGCGGACCGTGGTGTCGGAGTACGACGAACGCCTGGAGCGGTTGGCCACCGCTGGACCCTCCCGGAGTGCGCACTAGCGTCGCTGTTCGTGAGGCTTCAGATCGACGGCGTGCGGGTCGGCCACTGGACCGATGTCGGGGCCCGGACAGGTTGCACCGTGGTGCTGTTCCCTGATGGCACGGTGGCTTCCGGCGAGGTGCGTGGTGGTGCACCTGCCACACGGGAGTTTGACCTCCTCGCCCCGGGCCGAACGGTGAACCGCCTCGACGCCCTAGTGCTCTCCGGTGGTTCGGCCTTCGGCCTGGCGGCGGCCGATGGGGTGATGGCCCATCTGGAGGGCGCCGGCGTGGGCCATCCGACAGGGGCGGGTCCGGTTCCCATCGTCGTGGGGCTCTCCCTGTTCGACCTGCTGGAGGGCGACGGTTCGGTGAGGCCGGGTCCGGCCGAGGGTCGGGTGGCTTCCGAGGTTGCGTCCGAAGAGGTGCAGGTCGGCCGGGTCGGTGCGGGGACCGGCGCCATGGTCGGTACCTGGCGTGGCCGTGANAGGGCGCGTCCCGGCGGCATCGGGATGGCGGTGGTGCGCNGCGGGGACCTGGTGGTGGCGGCCCTCCTGGCCGTGAACGCAGCGGGTGACGTGGGGCGCGGCGACACCTCGGAGGCGATCGCCGACGGCACCTTNGTGGACTGGCCGGAGCCCGGGGGCGACCTGTTCGACGCGAGGGGCAACACGACGATCGGGATGGTTGTNAGCAATGCCTCCGTCGGCCGGGAGGCCTGCCTCCTGATGGCGGGTTCGGCCCATGACGGCCTTGCCCGGGCGGTCTTCCCGCCCCACACCCGGTCCGATGGCGATGCCCTGGTCGCAGCGGCGACCGGGGCGCTGCCCACGTCGGACGCCGACCTGGACGTGCTGAGGGCCATGACGGTGGCTGCGGTTGAACGGGCCGTCACGACGGCATGTGGGCCGGGTGGCGATGACGGGTCNACGGTGGGGCTCGGCACGCCATCCGGGCGGTAGCGCGTCGCTAACCTGCCGGGGTGTCGACCGCCCTGCAAGCCCTGGCCGCCGAGGCCTCCACCTGCACCGGATGCCGGCTGGCTGCCGGGCGCACGACCGTGGTCTTCGGCTCCGGCTCTCCCACGGCCGACCTGATGTTCGTGGGCGANGGTCCCGGTGCCCGTGAGGACGAGCAGGGAGTCCCGTTCGTGGGCAGGTCGGGCCAGCTCCTGGACCGACTNCTGGCCGNGGAGCTGGACATGGACCGGTCGGACTGCTACATCGNCAACGTGGTCAAGTGCCGTCCGCCGGGGAACCGGGATCCGCGGCCCGACGAGATAGCNGCCTGTCGGCCGTACCTGGANCGCCAGCTGGACCTCGTGGATCCCACCGTCGTCGTCACGCTGGGCAATTTCTCNTCGAAACTGCTCCTGGGGACCGATGTCGGCATCACGAAGCTGCGGGGGCAGGCGTACCGGTTCGGCGACCCCGAGCGGCACCTGGTTCCGACCTTCCACCCNGCGGCTGCNCTGCGGGGCGGTGCCGACGTGCTGGCCCGGATNCGGGCAGACCTGGTGCGGGCCTGGATGCTCGTGGAGGCCGGGTGACCGTGGCGGCTCCACTGCCCACCCTGGGCACGGCGTCGGTGGACGGCACCATGGAGGTGGCTGCGTCCCTGGCCGGGTTGGCCAGGGAGGGCGACCTGGTGGTGCTGTGTGGCGACCTCGGGGCCGGCAAGACGGCCTTCACGCAGGGCTTCGGTCGGGCGATGGGCGTCACGACGCCGGTCACCTCGCCGACGTTTACGCTGGCCAACCGCTACGAGGGCGCCAGCCTGACCCTCAACCACCTCGACGTCTACCGCCTGAACCACATCGACGAGGTCCGTGACCTGGGTCTCCACGAGCTGGTGGACAGTCGCTCGGTGACGCTCGTGGAGTGGGGCGATGCGATCGCCGGTGCGCTGCCCGGCGGCTACCTGGAGGTTCGGATCCGTCTCGGCACCGGACCCGATGACCGGCTGCTGGACTTCCGGATTGTGGGTTCCGAGTGGTCGGACCGTGAGGCGGGCCTGCTGGCCCTGACCGCTGGAGGCGACGGGTGCTGATCCTCGGCATCGAGAGCGCCGGGAGCCAGGTGGGTTGCGCGGTGGGGGGCCACGAGGGCGTGCTGGCGTCGGCCCATTCCGGTCGTGGTCGTCGCCACGCAGAGGCGTTGGCCCCCCAGATCGACTTCGTGCGCCGCCAGGCCGGCATCCGACTCTCGGAGATCGGGGCGGTCGCCGTGGACGTCGGTCCGGGCCTGTTCACCGGCCTCCGGGTCGGCATCGCCACGGCGGTGGCCATGGCGTACGGGCTGGGCGTGCCGATGATCCCGGTGCCCAGCCTGGACCTGATGGCCTTTCCGGCCCGTTGGTCCGGTCGCCTGATCGTGGTGGCCCTGGATGCCCGCAGGGGCGAGCTCTTCACCGCCCTGTTCCGCAAGGTTCCGGGCGGCGTCCAGCGGGTCCGGGATGCAGCCGTGCGCACTCCGCAGGAGCTCTCGGCNGAGATCGAGGCGCTCGACGAGCCGACCCTCTTCATCGGGGACGGGGCGCTCCGTCATGTGGATTCGTTCACTGGCCTGAGGGGCGTGGAGATGGCCGAGCAGGGGCTGGCCAATCCGAGTGCCCGGTACCTGGTGCAGTTGGCCCACGCCAGGGCCATGCGCGAGGAGTTCNTGCAGCCGTGGGAGCTGGAGCCGGTCTACCTCCGCCTGCCGGATGCCCAGATCAACTGGTCGACCCGTGAGGGTGGGGCGTGAAAACCGTGCCAGCGGTGGGCGCACCGGTGCGACTGCGGCCCATGGTGGATGCCGATGTGGACGCGGTGCTGGCGCTGGACGCCCTCGTCCATCCGACCACCTGGTCGCCGGAGTTCGTGCGTTCCCAGCTGGGTCTTCCGGGCTCGCGGACGAACCTGGTGGCGGAGCTGTACGGCGCCCTGGTCGGCCACGCCGCCCTCCTNGTGGTGGCNGACGAGGGGCACGTGACNTCGGTGGCNGTTGCCCCGGACCACCAGCGGATGGGGATCGGGAGGGTCCTGCTGGCGGCACTGTGCCGTGATGCCGAGCACCGTGGCCTGGTCGCCATGACCCTTGAGGTGAGGGTCTCCAACGCCGCGGCCATCGCCCTCTACCGGCGGTTCGGGTTCGCCCCCTCCGGGGTTCGCCCCGGCTACTACGCCGACGACGGGGAGGACGCCCTGATCATGTGGATCCACGACGTNGGGAAATCCGACTTCAAGGCCCGGTTGGACGAGGCGGCCGGCCATGGGTGACCTGGTCCTGGGTATNGAGACGTCGTGCGACGAGACGGCGGTGGCCGTGGTCGAGCGGGCCACGATCGTGTGGTCCTCGATCGTGTCCAGTCAGGTCGAGCAGCACGCCGTCTTCGGCGGCGTGGTCCCCGAGATCGCNGGGCGGGCCCACGTCCAGGAACTGGTGCCGGTGCTGGCCGATGCGCTTGCNGAGGCNGGGGTGTCGGGAGGCGACATCGACGCGGTCGCAGCCACCACCGGTCCGGGCCTGGTGGGTTCCCTCCTGGTCGGTGTGAGCGCCGCCAAGGCACTCGCCCTGGTGTGGGACGTTCCGTTCGTGGCGGTCAACCACCTTGAGGCCCATCTCTACGCCTCGTTCCTGGAGGAGCCCAACCTGGAGTTGCCGTTGGTGGTCCTGCTGGTCTCGGGGGGCCACACCATGCTCGTGCTGATGGAGGGTCACGGCCGCTACCGGCTGCTGGGATCCACGCTGGATGATGCCGCTGGCGAGGCATTCGACAAGGTCGCCCGATATCTGGGCCTGGGCTATCCGGGAGGCCCGGCCATCGATGCCCTCTCGGGGGACGGTGAGCCAGCGGCCTTCGACTACCCCCGTTCNATGGTCCGGGAGAATCCGAACACCCTGTCGGAGGACCGCCGCTACGCCTTCTCTTTCAGCGGCCTCAAGACCGCCGTCGTGAACCATGTCCGTTCTGACCCGGGGGCGGCCACCGCCGACGTGGCGGCTTCCTTCCAGGAGGCGGTGGTGGATGCTGGTCACCAAGACCCGGTGGGCCATCGAGGCGACCGGAGCCCGGGGTGCCTGCCTGGGTGGTGGGGTGGCGGCCAACTCGCGCCTGCGGGAGCGGTTCTTGGACGTCTGCACCGAAACCGGTGTCAGGGCCTTCCTGCCGTCGCGTGCGATGTGTACCGACAACGCTGCGATGGTGGCCGCCGCCGGCTGGTGGCGTCTGCGGTCCGACGGTCCCAGCCCACTGGACACGGGTGCCGATCCGAACCTGGGCCTGCCGCTGCTGTCCTGACGGGGAGTTGGGTCGCCGCTATGCGGAGGTGGCGAATTCAGGCGGTCTCCACGTTGGACCGGAAGGGTGTTACCCCTATCGTTGGCACTCGTCCAATGAGACTGCCAACAGGTTGACGGGGCCGGACGGCCCGTTGCCATCGCCGAAAGGGAAGCGTTCTATGAACCTCCAGCCCCTCGAGGACCGCATCGTGGTCCGACCCAGTGACTTCGAGTCGACCACGGCCAGCGGCCTGGTCATCCCGGACACGGCNAAGGANAAGCCCCAGCAGGGCGANGTCCTGGCCGTCGGCCCGGGCCGTCGTTCAGAGCAGACCGGTGACCTCGTGCCGATGGACGTCGCCGAGGGCGACACCGTCGTCTACTCCAAGTACGGCGGCACCGAGATCACCGTCGAGGGCGAGGATCTCCTGATCCTGAACGCCCGCGACGTCCTCGCGATCGTCAAGTAGCGCGACATGGCGAAGATCCTGAAGTTCGATGAGGAGGCCCGGCGTGGCCTCGAGGCCGGCGTCAACAAGCTGGCCGACGCAGTGAAGGTCACCCTCGGCCCGAAGGGCCGCAACGTGGTCCTGGACAAGAAGTTCGGCGCACCCACCATCACCAACGACGGTGTCTCCATCGCCCGTGAGGTGGAGCTGGAGGACGCCTTCGAGAACATGGGCGCGCAGCTGGTGAAGGAGGTGGCCACCAAGACCAACGACATCGCTGGAGACGGAACCACCACCGCCACAGTGCTGGCTCAGGCCCTGGTCCGCGAGGGCCTCCGCAACGTGGCCGCCGGCGCCAACCCGATGGGCCTCAAGAAGGGGATCGAGGCAGCCGTATCGGCCGCCGTCGACTCCATCGCCGACCAGTCGGTCCAGGTCGACGACTCCAAGGACCAGATCGCCAACGTCGCCGGCATTTCCGCCGCCGACGCCACGATCGGACGGGTTCTGGCCGACGCCATCGAGAAGGTGGGCAAGGACGGCGTGGTGACCGTGGAGGAGTCCAACACCTTCGGCATGGACCTCGAGTTCGTGGAGGGCATGCAGTTCGACAAGGGCTACCTGTCCCCGTACTTCGTCTCCGACCCTGAGCGCCAGGAGGCGATTCTGGAGGAGCCCTACATCCTGTTGAACCAGGGCAAGATCACCTCCGTCCAGGACATGCTCCCGGTCCTCGAGAAGGTCATGCAGTCGGGTCGCCCACTGCTGATCATCTCCGAGGACGTCGAGGGCGAGGCCCTGGCCACCCTGGTCGTGAACAAGATCCGTGGCACGTTCAGCTCGGTGGCCGTGAAGGCTCCGGGCTTCGGCGAGCGCCGCAAGGCGATGCTCCAGGACATGGCGATCCTCACCGGCGGTCAGGTCATCGCCGAGGAGGTCGGCCTGAAGCTGGACGGCGTGAGCCTCGAAATGATGGGTTCGGCCCGCAAGGTCGTGGTCACAAAGGACGAGACCACCATCATCGAGGGTGCCGGCGAGTCCTCGGAGGTCGATGGTCGCATCGCGCAGATCAAGCGCGAGATCGACGAGACCGATTCNGACTGGGACCGTGAGAAGCTCCAGGAGCGCCTCGCCAAGCTGGCTGGCGGCGTCGCCGTCGTCCAGGTCGGTGCGGCCACCGAGGTGGAGCTGAAGGAGAAGAAGCACCGCATCGAGGATGCCCTCTCGGCGACCCGGGCAGCCATCGAGGAGGGTGTGGTCGCTGGTGGCGGCACCGCCCTGCTGCGGACCCGTCCCGTTGTGGCCAGCGTGGTCGATGGTCTCGACGGTGACATGCAGACCGGTGCCCGCATCGTGTACGCCGCGCTGGAGGCCCCGGCACGGCTCATCGCCGACAACGCCGGCCTCGAGGGTGCCGTCATGGTCCGTGAGATCGAGTCGGCCACCGGCCACACGGGTCTCAACGCCGCAACAGGTGAGATGGTCGACCTCGTGGAGGCCGGCATCATCGATCCGGCCAAGGTGACCCGCGCTGCGCTGCAGAACGCTGCTTCGATCGCAGCCCTGCTCCTGACCACCGAGGTCCTCGTGGCTGACAAGCCCGAGCCCGAGCCGGCCATGCCGGCGGGCGGCATGGACCCGATGGGTGGCATGGGCGGAATGATGTAGCGATCCCCTCTGATCGTCGTCGGTAGCCGGGCTTGTGGCCCGGCTACCGTCGTTTTCGGCCACTTCCGGGTCGGTTCCCGGGGCGTAGCGGCCATCAGGCAGCCGGTACGGTGACCCCATGATGAAAGATCGCCCGGCAGCGGATCCGAAGAAGTTGGCAGGTCAGTTCGACGAGTGGCTTCGCGGCGAGACGCTGGTGGGTCGAATGCTGGCCAACCTCAAGACCGGGCGGCTGCCTGAGTTGTTGGATGCCGCCGTAGACGGGTCGGGTGGGAGGCCGGTGGAGGCTCTGGCCGAGGCGTGGAACGGCTGGGAGCGGGGTAAGACGCTGCCGCTGGCGGTGGCCGAGGGCCTACGTGACGGCGGCCTCGCACAGTTCCTGGTCGATCTCGGGGATGTGGCCCAGGGAGGGGAGTGACCGCGGTCGGGGCCCCGAAGCGCGGCGGGCCCCAGGAGATCCCCCGCCCTGATGGCTGGCTTCCCGGTGAGCCTTCGCCATGGGCCGCGCTGGAGGATCGGGCCGTCACCCTCGACGGGATCCTCCGGGTCCTGGACGGTCGGCGTCCGGTGGGCATTCGTGGACGACCCAGGGGTGACGAACGCGAGGCCGGGGTGCTTGTGGCGCTCTATGAGGATCTCGAGGGTGGTGGTCCGCACGTGGTCCTCACCCGGCGGTCGCCACGGCTGGCCTCCCACTCGCACGAGGTGAGCTTTCCCGGTGGTCGCCGTGACCCCGGGGACCCGGACCTGTGGGCAACCGCACTGCGCGAGGCGGCCGAGGAGATCGGCCTTGACCCTGAGGTGCCCCGTCTGGTGGGGCACCTGGACCCCCTGGTGACGGTGGGTTCCCGGAGCCTCATCCACCCGTTCGTGGCGGTGCTCCCCGGACCGCCGGAACTGGTTCCCAACCCGGCCGAGGTGGAGGCCGTCCTGCTCGTGCCGCTTGCCGAGCTGCTGCTGGACGAGGTGTACCGGGAGGAGGAGTGGGCCCGGTTCGACGTGCCGTGGATCATCACCTTCTTCGAGCTGGAGGGTGACACCGTGTGGGGGGCCACCGCGGCGATGCTCCGCCAACTCCTGGTCCTCTCGTTGGGAGTCGCCGACCGGCGTAACTACCGTGTAGATCCGTGACCGATCCGATGATGCCCGAGGCGCCTAGCGGCCCCGACCACATGACCCCGGACGAGTTCCGGGCCGCCGGCCATGCGACGGTGGACTGGATAGCCGACTTCCTGGCCGGTGTGGCCGATCGGCCGATAATGCCCGACGTGGCACCCGGGGACGTACGGGCGTCGTTGCCGCCGTCGCCCCCATCGGTGGGCGAGTCCTTCGATGCCCTGTTGGACGACGTGGACAGCCTCATCGCCCCTGCCGTCACCCAGTGGCAGCATCCCGGGTTCTTCGGCTACTTCCCGGCCAACTCGTCTCCCCCCTCCGTTCTCGGGGAGCTGGTGTCGGCCGGCCTGGGCGTGCAGGGGATGCTCTGGTCCACCAGCCCGGCCTGCACCGAGTTGGAGACACACGTACTGGACTGGCTGGCCGAGGCGTGTGGCCTCCCCGACAGGTTCCGGTCCGACGGGCCGGGTGGTGGCGTCATCCAGGACTCGGCGTCGTCGGCGTCGTTGTGCGCCGTGCTGGCCGCCCGGGACCGGTCCGGGGGGTCGGAGGCACTCCCCGACCTGCGTGTGTACACGTCCGGCCAGGCCCACTCGTCGATCGAGAAGGACGTCCTGGTGGCNGGCTTCGGNCGCCACCAGCTGCGGGTCGTGCCGGTCGACGGCGACTACGCGATGGACGNCGACGCCTTAGCCCGGATGGTCGAGGCCGANCTCGCCGACGGCCTGGTCCCATGCCTTGTGGTTGCCACGGTCGGCACCACCTCGTCGGGCGCCGTAGACCCGGTGGCCCGTATCGCNGAGGTCGCCTCCGCAGTAGGGGCGTGGGTGCACGTGGACTCGGCCTGGGCCGGTTCGGCCACCGTCTGCCCGGAACACAGCGACCTNCTGGATGGCCTGGACCGGGTGGACAGCTACGCCTTCAACCCCCACAAGTGGCTGCTCACCAACTTCGACTGTTCGGCGTTCTACGTGGCCGACGCCGCTCCGCTGGCGGCCTCCCTGTCCATCGTCCCGGATTACCTGCGCAACGCGGCCAGCGATTCCGGCGAGGTGGTCGACTACCGGGACTGGCAGGTTCCCCTGGGTCGTCGCTTCCGGGCCCTGAAGCTCTGGTTCGTGATGCGCTCCTATGGCACCGACGGGCTGAGGGCCCACATCCGGGCACATGTCGCAGCAGCCGCCACCCTCGCCGACCGGGTGCGGGCCAACCCCCGCCTGGAGATGGCGGCGCCGCTCTCCCTGGGGTTGGTGTGCCTGCGCCACGTGGATGGCGACGAGGCGTCGGAGCGGCTCCTGGCAGATGTCAACTCCACCGGTGAGGNATTCCTGACTCATACGAAGCTGGACGACCGCTTTGTGCTGCGGGTCGCNGTGGGTGGCACGTGGACGACGGCGACCCACGTGGACCGGTTGGCGGATCTGTTCGACGACCTGGCCTGAGCCCGANGGGGGATTCGTCNCCCGGGAGTCCGAGGGTTGCCGAAACCGCAGGTCAGGCTGGCCGCCAGTGGCTACAATTGACCCTTCTCCGGGGCCGCCGCCAGGCCCGACCGGACTGAGCCGGCTTTGGGGCCGGCGGGGAGTCGACATGGCTGAGATCGAGATTGGGCTGGGCAAGAGCGGTCGTCGCGCCTACGGGTTCGATGACATTGCGATAGTTCCCAGCCGACGCACCCGGGATCCCGAGGACGTCGACATCAGCTGGCAGATCGACGCCTACCGCTTCGAGCTGCCGCTCATGGCCTCGGCCATGGACGGCGTGGTCAGCCCGGCTACCGCCATCCAGATAGGTCGTCTGGGCGGCGTGGGCGTGCTGAACCTGGAGGGCCTCTGGACCCGGTACGAGGACGCCGACTCGGTTCTGGCCGAGATCGCCGAACTGCCGGTCGAGAAGGCGACCAGGCGGATGCAGGAGCTCTACCAGCAGCCCATCATCCCGGGCCTGGTGACCGAGCGGATCCGTGAGATCAACGATGCCGGTGTGGTCTCGTGTGTCTCGGTCACCCCGCAGCGCACCGCAGCACTGATGGACCACATCCTGGCCGGCGAGCTGGACATGCTGGTCATCCAGGGCACCGTGGTCTCCGCAGAGCACGTGTCCAGGACCATCGAGCCGCTGAACCTGAAGACGTTCATCAGACAGCTGGACATCCCGGTGATCGTGGGTGGTTGCGCCACAAACAAGGCGGCCCTCCACCTGATGCGTACCGGTGCTGCCGGCGTGCTCGTGGGCGTCGGTCCCGGCCATGCCTGCACCACCCGAGGCGTTCTGGGCCTGGGCGTGCCACAGGCGACGGCCATCGCCGACGTGCGGGCGGCCCGGATGCGGCACCTGGACGAGACGGGCGTCTACTGCCACGTCATCGCCGATGGCGGCATGGCAACCGGTGGCGACATCTCCAAGGCCATCGTCTGTGGTGCCGATGCCGTGATGATCGGTTCGCCGCTGGCCGCCGCAGCGGAGGCACCCGGTCGCGGCTACCACTGGGGAATGGCCACNTTCCACCCGACCCTGCCCCGTGGCGCACGCGTCCAGACGGCCACCAGGGGCACGCTGAAGGAGGTCCTGCTGGGCCCGGCCAACGAGAACGACGGCAAGCTGAACCTGTTCGGTGGGCTCCGCACCTCGATGGCCACGTGTGGCTACGTGGATGTGAAGGAGTTCCAGAAGGCAGAGGTGATGGTCGCCCCGGCGCTGATGACCGAAGGCAAGGCGCTGCAGAAGTCACAGGGAGTGGGGATGGGGCGCTAGCCCCGCCGACCCTGTTTCTCTGATGACCGACACTCCGGGCGGCAGCGCCCGCGCCACCGACCGGATACTGGTCGTCGACTTCGGGGCCCAGTACGCCCAGCTCATCGCCCGACGGGTGCGTGAGGCCAAAGTATTCAGTGAGATAGTCCCGCACGACCTGTCAGCCGACGAGTACGCCGCCCGCAGGCCTACCGGAATCATCTTCAGCGGTGGCCCGGCTTCGGTCCACGTCGATGGTGCTCCCCGGATCGACCCCGGTGTCTACGACCTGGGCGTGCCCATCCTGGGCATTTGCTACGGCGCCCAGCTGATTGCCCACCAGCGTGGTGGCGTCGTGGGTCGCAACGAGCGCGGCGAGTACGGCCGCACCGAGTTGACCGTGGGCGATGCGGGCACCCTCCTGGCTGACGCCGGTAGCGGTGCCCATCCGGTCTGGATGAGCCACTTCGACGCCATCACCGACGCTCCGGCCGGGGCGACCGTCACGGCGTCCTCGCCAGATGCCCCCGTGGCGGCATTCGAGTCGGCCGAGGCCGGCCTCTACGCCGTCCAGTTCCATCCCGAGGTACACCACACGCCGTGCGGCCAGGACCTCCTCAGGCGCTTCGTCCTGGACGTATGCGGCTGCGCCGGCGACTGGACCATGTCATCGGTCATCGAGTCATCGGTGGCCGCCATCCGCGAACAGGTGGGCGACGGTCGTGCCATCTGTGGCCTGTCGGGCGGTGTCGACTCGGCGGTGGCGGCGGCCCTCGTGCACGAGGCCATCGGCGATCAGCTGATCTGCGTGTTCGTCGATACGGGCCTGATGCGCGCCGGCGAGGGCGAGCAGGTGGTTGATGCCTTCGAGAAGACCCAGGGCATCGAGCTGATCCACGTGCGGGCCGCAGAACGCTTCTTCCANAAGCTGGTCGGGGTTACCGATCCGGAGGAGAAGCGGAAGGCCATCGGCGAGNTGTTCATCCGCATCTTCGAGGACGCNGCCGCCGGCATNGCAGACGCCCGGTTCTTGGTNCAGGGAACCCTCTACCCGGACGTCATCGAGTCGGGNACGAAGGACGCGGCGAAGATCAAGAGCCACCACAACGTGGGTGGGCTGCCGGACGACATGGACTTCGTCCTGGTGGAGCCGCTCCGGAACCTCTTCAAGGACGAGGTCAGGTCTGTGGGTACGGAGCTGGGCCTGCCCGACGAGATCGTCTGGCGTCAGCCGTTCCCGGGGCCGGGGCTGGGGGTGCGCATCATCGGCGAGGTCACCCCGGAGACCGTGTCGGTGCTGCAGGCGGCGGACAGGATCGTCCGGGATGAGATCAGCGCCGCGGGCCTGGAGCGGGAGATCTGGCAGGCCTTCGCGGTGCTTCCCGACATCCGATCAGTGGGGGTGATGGGCGACGAGCGGACCTACGCCCGACCGGTCATCATCCGGGCGGTCACCAGCGAGGACGCCATGACGGCCGACTGGGCGCGCCTTCCGCACGACCTGTTGGAGAAGATGTCCAGCCGCATCATCAACGAGGTGGACGGGGTCAACCGGGTGGCGTACGACATCACGTCCAAGCCACCCGGAACCATCGAGTGGGAGTGAACCCGGGCCCCATGTCCCCGGGCGACAGTGCCGACACGATCGCGGCGTACACCTCGGCCTGTGCGTTCTTCGGCGAGCGGCTGGCCACGGTCACCGACCTGGACTGGGAGAGGCCCACACCCTGCGAGGGTTGGGACGTCCGCATGCTGGTGGCCCATGTCGTCACCGGCGAGGCCCTGGTCGCGCAGGTGCTCGGCGGCGGCGGCTCGTGGGACGCCGACGTGGATCCCTCGGTNCTGGGCCTCAACCCGATGGCCGCCTGGCGCGGCACCGCCCTGGCCGCCCTGGACGCCGCCTCCGGTGACGGGGTGCTGGACGCGATCCACNCACACGCAGCGGGCGACCTGCCCGGCGGGGTGATCGTNGGCTTCAGGGTCACCGACAACCTGGTCCACGGCTGGGACCTCGCCAGGGCCTGTGGTACNGACGTGGAACTGCCCGACGGGCTGGCCGACCTCTGCCTCGACTTCTGGCTGCCGCTGGCCGGTTCGGNCGGCATGGGTGCCCACTTCGACGGTCCGGTGATGCCGCCCGACGGGGCATCTCCCGGGGTACGGCTCCTGTCCTTCCTGGGCCGGACTCCATGACCGACNCGNCCCACGCCATGGTCTACGAGACAGGACCGTTCTTCGTCGAGACCGATGCCATGTTCGTGCCGCAGCCCGTCTCCGGGGGCCCGTGGGATCCCGGNCTCCTGCACGGCGGTCCGGTCGGCGGCCTCCTGGCCCACCTGGTGGAGTCCGTGTCGTCCCCCACCCCGGTGCGGATCTGTCGCCACACGGTCGACATGATGCGCGGCGTTCCGATGTCTCCGCTCCGCTCGGAGGTGGAGGTGCTCCGGGCGGGACGGCGCATCCAGGTCGTGCGGGCGTCGCTCTTCGACGGTGCCGTAGAGGTGGCACGCTCGACCAGCCTCCGCATGCGCGTGGCCGAGGTGGCCAACCCGTTGGACCCGGTTCGCACAGCGCACCCCGAGGACGAGCCCCACCCGATGCTGGCCCAGCCGTTGTTGCTGTCCATGACCGATGTCGGCGTTCCCGCCTTCCTGCGTGCTGTCGAGTTCCGCCGTGAGGGAGAGTTCCGGAGCGGTGCACCCGGGCTGGTCTGGATGCGCATGCACAACACGATGGTCGCCGGGCACGACGCCTCCCCGTTCGTGCGCCTGTCCACGATGGCCGACATGACGTCGATGGCCGCCCAGTACNTGGACCNCGAGGAGTGGGNGACNATCAACGCCGACCTGAACGTGATGGCTTTCCGCGATCCCGTGGGCGACTGGATCGGAATCCGNGGCCTCCACAAGAACGACGGCGACGGCATAGGCCTCTCCGAGGCCGTGCTGTACGACCTCGGGGGTCGGGTGGGCCGGGCCACGGCCAGCATCCTCATCGAGCCCCGCTGACCGACCGCCCCGGTTTGCACCCGGCCGCCGGTCGCCCCACGCTGGTGTGCAGCGCCCAGCTGAGGAGGCCCGCGTGGCACAGTTTGATGACGAGAACCCGAGCCATCCGGTACGGGTCGGCAGCATGCTGTACACCCTCGTCGACCCTGACCCGGGCCGCGAGGTGGCCTACAACCGGTGGTACGAGCGGGACCACTTCTACGGCGGTTGCATGGTCGGACCGTGGTGCCTGGCTGGCAGCCGATGGGTGGCCACCCGGGAACTGAAGGACCTCAGATTTCCTACGAAGGCCAACTCGGTCAGCGACCCGACCGACCGCGGCTCCTACCTCGCCATCTACTGGGTGGAGGACGGTCACCACGGCGACCACTTCGCCTGGGGGGCCGAACAGGTGGTGAGGCTCTACGGGGCCGGTCGGGGGTTCCAGGATCGCCGGCACGCCCACACGGTGCTGTACCGCCATCTGGTCGACCACTACCGCGATGTCGACCCGGTGCCCGTGGAGCTGGCCCTGGACCACCACTACGCGGGGATCTCCTCCGTGGTCGTGGAGCCCACCGACGGCGTGTCGACCGACGCCCTGGCCTCGTGGATCCGGGCTGAGGGGCTGCCCCCGGTGTTCGCCGATGGGCCGGTGGCCTCGTGCAGCACCTGGACTGCGGTTCCGAGGGACGACATGACCAGCAACGCCCCGATGGACCTCGGCTCTCCGCCGATCGGTCCGGACGCCACCCTTCAGGTCTTCTTCTTGGAGGACGATCCCCGGTCCTGCTGGGAGCGGTTCGTGGACTACGCCGGGCGGTTGGAGGCCTCGGGCCTGGGCCGGGTCACCTCGGCAGCACCGTTCCTGCGCACGGTGGTGGGTACCGACCGGTACGCCGACGAACTCTGGTAGGTCTGAGACCCCCGGTCGGGTGCCGAACGCCGGTCAGACGCCGGCCAGTGCCTCGACGACGGGGGCGAACTCGACCATGGAGTCCTCGTTGAGGCCGATGTAGGTCAGGCCCCACCGCTCCCGCCAGGCCAGGAGGGTCTCGACGCACTGTCCGACCGAGCCGATCAGGACGTGCGGCGAGGCCAGGGCTGCCTCGGCGTCGAGTCCCAGTGCCGGCGCCATGAGTTCCGCCAGGCCCTCCGGATCGTCGGTGATCTGGGACATGTGGACCCGTGTCTGGAGCTCGATGTCGGCGAACCGGTCACCGGCGGCGTCGCGGATCCAGCCCAGCTTCTCGTCCGTGGCCTCGACGGTGGCCGAGGCGCCCGCCCTCTGGTCGATCACGCCGGCGGCCATGTTGGCGTTTAACCCGACGATGTCGGCCACGCTCGCCGCCAGCGTGAGCATCTTGCGGCCTCCGCCTGCCAGCAGGAAGGGTGGGTG
>JGI26060J43896_10000094_pt1 | contig 27851 bp, 21 predicted proteins | sample MarorgKNORR_S2LV_6_FD_43896 | JGI IMG/M metagenome (IMG submission 43896) | reverse complement strand
ACAAACAGAAATACCAAATAATATAGGAATCACTAAGCCATATTTTTTGCCCAAAGTGATACAAATGATAGATCCTGGAATTCCTAAAAGTGATGATATCAGCATAATATTGCTTAAAGATTGATTATCAATCGCAATTGAAACCCCAATTCTTTCAATGTAAGTGAACTGTGCTACACCAGACATTTCATGAATACCAAAACCAATAATTGCTAAGAAAGCTATACCACTAAACAATACCTTTAGTTCTGATGTTAAGCCACTTTCAGCATTATTATTAGCTTGATGATTGGGCAGTTTTCGTATCATGGATAATGCAATAAAATTGAAGAGTGCCAATAACAAGAATAAGCCTTGTGCGCCAAGGTAATCAGAATAGAGGATCATAAAATACAAGCCTAGACCACTAACCAAATATTGCATCAAAACAAACAGACCAAAACCTCTCTCATAGTTTTGAAATGAAGCGATCGATGTGTATACAGCTATGTTTGCTATGGTGGTAAACATACCAATAAATAACCTTATGATTAAAAAAGAAAAGTCAGGACTTGCTATAAATGAACAATAGATTTCTAAAATAAAGGCAAATATCAGAGTGATAAAAGCTAGTTTCTTTAAATCTAATTTATGAATAAATGAAGAGATAATGAGCAATGTTGCCGCAGATCCAATAGATTGATACGCCAATGCCCAACCAGCATACTGTTCACTGAAATTGGCATGATCGACTAAAATACCCACCATTGCTGGACCAAATAAAATACCAGGCATGGTTAAGCAGCCAATTATTGAAAATGTAAAGAAGTTCTGAAAGTTTTTTAAATTCATCAATATATTATAAGTTAGAATATTTCATTAATATAAATATAGTTCACTAATAAATAGGATTTTTTATGAGCAAAGTTAAAGTTGCAGCTACTCAAATGTCATGCACTGACAATGAAAGAGATAATATTGATAAAGCAATTAATCTAATTAAGAAATCAGCAGAACAAGGAGCTCAGATTATCCTCATACAGGAACTATTTGAATCAGTTTATTTTTGTTGTACCAGTGACTCTAAGCATTTTGAACTTGCTAAACCTTTTAAGAATAATCCACTGTTAATAGAGATGTCCAAACTTGCCAAAGAGCTCTCAGTGGTATTACCAATTAGTTTTTTTGAACGTGATAATAATACTTACTACAACTCGCTTGCTATGATAGATGCTGATGGAAATATATTAGATTATTATCGTAAATCACATATCCCTGAAGGCCCTGGATATGAAGAAAAGTTTTATTTTCACCCAGGAAATACTGGATTCAAAGTATTTGAAACTGCATATGCAAAAATTGGTGCAGGTATTTGTTGGGATCAATGGTTTCCAGAAGTGGCTAGAATTATGACACTAAAAGGTGCAGAGCTATTATTTTATCCTACTGCCATAGGAAGTGAACCTGATTATCCTCAGTTAGACTCCAGAGATTCTTGGCAAATTGTTATGCAAGGTCATTCTGCTGCAAACTGCATACCTGTAGTTGCTTCCAATAGAATAGGCACTGAAGATAATGAAAAGTTTAGTCAAACATTTTATGGTTCTTCTTTTATAACGGATGAAACTGGCGTAAAGGTAGGTGAATGTGGACGTGAAAATGAAGAGTTTATCCTTCATGAATTTGATTTAGAAAAGATAAAAGAATACAGAGCCGCATGGGGACTATTCAGAGATAGGCGAACTGATCTATATGGCGATATTCTAAAAGATTAGATTCTAGANTTAACAAATAACATACCTATTTAATCAAATAGGCCACATCATGGTTTTTAAATTTTCTTTCACCAATTTGTTGAAAGCCCATTTGACTATGAAAGTTCAATGAAACCTCATTAACTGGTTTGGTATTGACTTCTGCAGTAACTCTTAAGTTTTCAAGTTTAGCTTTTGAAAAAATGTCACTGTATAGACTACTACCGAGACCTTTTCTCCTGAAGTTATGATCGATAGCAATTCGATCAATGTATAAAAAACTTTTTAAGCCTTGAGTAAAATATTTATAATTTTCTGACCAATATGAGGTTCCTTCCCTAAAACAAATACTAAATCCAATTACATTCTTATCTAGTAATAAAACGGAATGATAACTACTGATGGATACAAGTTCCTTTAACTTATCAATAGACTCTAATGAGCCAACAGCTGGTACATTGTCCTGATTGATCAAATAGATATCATCTAAATTATTCTCATCATATTTACCATTAGTGAAAATATGTAATTGAGTGTTCATATAGAATTTATTATCGAGCTTTGGATCAATATGTTAGAAAGCAATAGAATTAGGGTCCTGGTGTACCAAGATCATTCTCTATTGACTCTTCATGATCCTCAACCACTTGATACAAAGGAAAATCAACCCAGGTATCATTTAAGTAATTGAGCTCAGGAACCTCTTCTTTTGGATCGACAAGTAAATTATAAACGGTTGGATAAGCCATATTCTTAACCCCATAGCCGTCTTCGTCCATTTCTTTAAGCAGTAATTTCCAGTTTCTCCATTTAGCACCAAATAACTCATTTCCTATATAAATAACCATGGATTCTCTTGCTGACTTCTGTGATTTACCTTTCAGAAAGTCAGACTGATCAACACCATCTATTACTCTATCTTTAGGAACTTCAGCTTCGATAAAACTAGCGATAGTTGGGAAGAGATCTATCTGATGGAATAATTCATTCGATACTTGCTTCGTAGGTATTTTTCCAGGCCAACGAATTAAAAAAGGCACTCTTAAGGAACCCTCATAAGGAGAGAACATTCCACTTCGCCAAGGTCCAGTAAAACCAAACGATCTCGGTACACCCTCACGACCGTTATCAGAAGTNAAAATAAATATAGTGTCTTCTTTCAAGCCTAGCTCCTCTAATGTTGCTAATAACTCTCCAACATAGACATCGGTTTGTGCCAAGACATCAGCAAAACTACCATTTCCAGTTGTGCCATAAAAATCTGGATGCGGGTCCACAGGTTCATGAGTTTGTGTATAAGGAAGATAAGCAAAAAATGGTTTATCTTCATTGGCCTTACGCTTTATAAAATCAATCGCATGATCAGTGATGTCTCGGTCTATTGTTGCTCTTTTAGCACGATCAAATACTTCCAGCTCTATTGGTTCTTGTCCTTTAAATGAAGACATGACATGCGTAAATACAGCATCCGGATGACTGCCTGGTGTAAAACTATTACTATCCGGCCAAAATGCTCTATCGGAGGATCTAGGGATCCCATTCCACTCATCAAACCCTTGATCTGTTGGATATCGACCCTTGGTATCACCCAAATGCCATTTTCCAAATATGCCAGTTGCATAACCATTGTCTGAAAGCATTTCTGCTAAGGTAATCTCCCACTTTGTTATTCCATACCAAACACCTCTGGGAGGACCTTCTTCTCTCTGACGAGTTCTAATACCATAACGTCCTGTCATTAAAGCCGATCGAGAAGGCGTGCATTCTGCTTCAACATTGTAATTTGTTAACTGAAAACCTTCAGCTGCAATACTATCGATATTAGGGGTTGGAGCACCACGAAGAACACCTCCGCCATAAACTCCGATTTCTCCGTATCCAAAGTTATCCATTAAGACTAATACTATATTGGGTTTTTTATTACTCTGAGTTGCAGCTTCAATGGGATTGATGCAAACAAATAAAATGGATAAACAAATGGTTATGCTATTAATTGTAATTGATTTTTTCATACTAATAGATTACATATTTTATTCTACTTTCTACAGCACTATATTTTCTTAATAAGTTTTTTTGTAGAGCAGATCAATCCCATCTTGNTCGTATTATTTATGAATGGGAAAATANCTTCCTTCAGCAATCGTTCCAATGACTTCAATATCTTTGATTTTTCTTGGATCTACTTTCATGGGATTTTCAGAAAGTATGGTCAGATTTGCTAACTTTCCCTTAACAATGCTTCCAACTTCATCTTCAAGACCTAAGATATAAGCAGCATCTATGGTTACCGCTCGAAGCGCTGACTCTGGTGATATTCTCTGGTTAGGTCCTGCAACCTTATCTGCAAAATTAATTCTATTTACTGCAGAATGCATCAACAATAATGGTGATGCAGGTGCCATGGGCATATCAGAATGAAGTCCTATTGGGATTCCTGCACGATTAACATCTCCAAGTCTAACCATCTCTTGTGAACGTTCAGCACCCACTCCCACTCTACTGTATAAATCGGAAAGTGTTGTCACGTAGTATGGATTAGCACTAACTAAAGCTCCAAGTTCTTTAATTCTTTGAACTTGATCAAAGTTTGAGTAACCAAAATGAACAATTGTTGTCCTGTGATCTTCTCGTGGGTTACGTATAATATTCTCTTCNAAAACATCCAAAAGAACTTTCAGACCACCATCTCCATTTTGATGAATGTGTATTTGGTAGTTTTCATCCCAGAATTCTTTAAACACATCACGGAATAAGTTTTCTTGCATCAACCAAGCACCTTGATGTCCATCCAGATAGCCTTCACTCATGATCATGTTTTGTGAAAACATAGCACCATCGGTAAATAATTTAATGTGTTGTGGTAAATACTCTAATTTCCCTTGACCCCAATCGAGTAATTTTCTGGATTGATCAACCAACTCATTAACCGGATATTTTTCAGATAAAGTTAGAGCACTTGGAAAATAAAAAGATCTAAACGGTGTGTCTGTATCACCAAATACAAAGTTTTTTGCATCTTGTATGGGTTTCACATTACTGGATCCTGGGTTTGCAATAAGCGTTACTCCATTTTCATGCAAATGTTTTTCCGTTGCTTGTAGACCAGCAATTAATCGTTGTGGAGACGCTAGAAATGAAGTTGTGACAGGAATAACAGAGACCAAGCCTTGCTCTGAGAAATGACCATTCTCAAAGTCAGAAAATGCCTTTGCTTCTTCGTCTAGGTTATCAATCCATTCTTTAGTAATTCCAAAATATTTAAGAGCAGAAGTGTTCATGATGAACTCATGGAAAGATCTATGAATGATAAGAATTGGTTTCTTATTAGATATTTTATCCAAATCTTCTCTGGATAGTTTTCCATGAAAATAATGATGAAAACCCCAAGATACGAAAGGTTCATTTGCTTCAAATTGTTCTACCGCATTTGTCAATCTTTTCAAATAGGATTTTCTATCTGTGACGCCTTTGGATTCTTTGTTAGGCAGAACCCAATCTTCAATAGCTATAATCTCTGATTGCATCGTTATTGCAGCCAAGAATGGGTGAACATGGTGTTCAATAAATCCAGGAACAATGATCTTATCTTTGAATCTTTTATCTAATGTTGATTTGGGGTATTTAATCTGTAATTGTTTGAAAGACCCTGTGTCTTTGATTCGATCGTTTTCAATAACGATTGCATTTTGAAACCTCTCCTCATGTTCTAGTGAAATAATTTCCTTTGCTTGAAGTATTACTAAATTAGATTCATTCCCTTCTACAATAGTTAAAGGGAGAAAAAGAAAAAGAAAAAAAACAACAAATAAATACAATAAATACTCCTCTTTATTAAAAAGTTTGTGGTGGAGAGTGAGGGATTCGAACCCCCGTATGCGTTTCCACATAACTACCTTTCCAAGCCTGCGCAATCATCCACTATGCCATCTCTTCGATATTGATCCAATTTATTAATTTACAAGCTCGATCCCTGACTCAATATCTTTGGAGGGCTCTTCCTGACGGCTTCAGAGTCACCGAGCGAAGCAAGATCGGGTTCCAGAGTGACATTTGGGGATGTATCCTTATCGCGGATTCCCCTTCTGGTAAAGTCAATTGGCCGATGTGCTGGGTTTGAAAGGTCTGCAGGCCACCAGTGGATTTAACAGTGAGAGGTTTTTGCCCGTCGTTCGCTATCAACAGGAAACCGGCAGGCTCCTCCGCGGCGACCTCTGCATAAACATCGAACGTACCGGGCTTATCGACTCTTACAAGCCAGTCCACACGGCTGTGGAAATCTGTCCACCCGTCCAGGTAGGAAGCAGAGTTGTCGTCTTGCCTCAATTCCAGTCTGCCCCCATACCCGGGGTTATGGATATGGGCATCATCCATTGCCAACACTAGGACGCCTTCCGCGTCTTGTCTAGGCAATATCCTCTCCACGTCGAGTTTGCCGGTGATCTTCAATACGATTACCGTGTCAATCTCGTCAAGTGGTTGTTCCGGGAGATGTAACACGACACCTTCCTGTGTTTTGTCGACTTGAATCTGTTGCTGGAAGTCCGCCATGAAGAAGGCGCCACTCACCTCGCTGCTCAGACCGTCCACTCTGAGCAAGCCATCCTCAGGCCAGTCAAACACATGCAAGTAAAGCTCTGTCGCATTGGGATATTCCTTCTTGGTGGCCCGCCCCCAAGTCAGGCGAATAAAAGGGCTGGCGGTGGTGCCATAGATCGACGAAGAATTCACGCTCATCCATTCACCGACGTCTTTCAACCGCTCGATACTTGCCTGCGGAATCTCTCCATTGGCCATCGGCCCAACATTCAGAAGATAATTGCCACCCTTACTGGCAGAGTCGACGAGATTGCGAATTAACTGCTCACTAGACTTCCAATCATCATCATAGGACTTGTAACCCCAGGTGGTGTTCATCGTCATGCAGGCTTCCCAGTCATAATCGAGACCGGTGGGCGGCACATTTTGCTCCGGGGTTCTCAGATCGCCATCATGTCCATACAACAAGCGGTTATTCACAATTATTCCAGGCTGAAGCTCGACCAGGCCGTCAAACATAGCAGCCCGTGCCGGTGTCATATCGATCGGCGTATCCCACCAAAGTATCGATATCTCTCCATAGTTAGTAAACAACTCCTTGACTTGGGGTACGGCAATATCACGGAGATAGTCGTCCATACTCCCTTTCTGGGCGGAGTCCCATCCATGCCCATCCCAAAACGAGCCACCAGGATGCACCCAGTCCTGCGCTTGGGAGTAATAAAACCCAAGCTTGATGTCATGTTTGTGAGCAGCTTCGGCCAGGGGCTTAAGAAGATCTTTGCCATACGGCGTCGCCTCCACAATATCCCAGTCACTGGCCGCAGTATCGAACAGGGCAAAACCGTCATGGTGCTTGGCGGTGATGACGATGTATTTCATGCCAGCATCCTTGGCCATGAGTACCCAAGCTTCAGGATCGTAATCTACCGGGTTGAATTGCTTAGCATACTGCTGATATTCCGCTACCGGAATCTGTCCATAATGCATGATCCATTCGCCAATATTCTCTATTTGCACGCCTTTGTGGATCCCGGCCGGAACGGAGTAGACACCCCAGTGTATAAAAAGTCCGAACCGGGCTTCACGCCACCAGGCCATGCGAGCATCACGCTGCTGTGAGGACTCGTCGTCGTAGGGGCCCTTGTAGGTCTCTAGTGATTTAATCCCTCCCGATTCCATTTCGTTGTATACCCAACCATTAGAAGCAAAGAGCAGTAGCGCTAATATTAGGATTAGTTTCTTCATACCTTAAAAATACTCCCTTTCGTTGCTACTAGTCAATGATGTGCAACCCTGGCGGAGAGAGGGGGATTCGAACCCCCGTTAGGCTATTAACCTAAACCACCTTTCCAAGATGGCGCATTCGACCGCTCTGCCACCTCTCCTCTACACAGAGAGGTATGATACAGTTTCTTTAGTCTCTAATACAGAGTCGAAGTTCTTAGGTCTAGTTGAAGTTACAAATGCTTGATCCTCATATTCTCCAATCAATGTAGCGAGCGAATGACCTACCCTATCTGTAATATTCTCTTAAGGATTCATTTTTATTGAACTAGAAATAGATGTTGATATTATTTATTAATAATTAATATTTATAGTTAAAAAATAATCCATGAACCCAATACCTAAAAAAGATACCTTACTAGAACTGTTTGAATGGCGAGCTAAACAATCTTCTGAAGACGTTGTTTTTAAATTTCATGATAGAGAAATGACCTATGGTGAATATGACTCTAAAGCCAATAGAGTTGCCAATGGCATTACTAAAAATGAATGCATGCCAAATGCCCGTATTGCTATACTTGCAAAAAATTCAGATTACTATGCTGAAGTCCTCTATGGAACAATCAAATCAAGAACTGCCTTAGTCGGTATTAACTGGAGACTCGCACCACCCGAAGTTGTCTTTGTAATCAATGATTCAAAAAGTGAGATTCTTTTCGTTGGTGCTGATTTTTATCAACTAATAGAGAGCATTGAAGATCAAATACCTTCGATTAAAAAGATTGTGGCTATGGATGAAGACCATCCTAGATGGGAAAGCTATGCATCCTGGCGAGATGGTCAAAGTGAAGACAATCCAAACCTAGTGGGTGAATATGAAGACGATGTGATACAACTCTATACATCGGGAACAACAGGTCATCCAAAAGGCGTTAGGATGACCAATAAAAATCTCTTGGCATCAACGCCAATGGTTGAAAAAAGATGGGGTGCTGATTGGCATGAAAAATCAGTAAATTTTGTTCTCTCCCCTCTCTTTCATGTTGCAGGTTCAAACATTGTGATCATGGGTGTAGTCTTTGGATGTAAAAACATCATTATTCCAGAACCCGATCCAACAAAAATTCTTGAATTGATTGAAAGCGAAAAAATAGAAACTGCATTTATGGTGCCTGCCTTAATTCTATTCCTCTTACAGCATCCCAATTGCTCTAAAACCGATTTCTCCTCATTAAGACAAATTGTCTATGGAGCATCTCCCATTGCTCAAGATACTTTACTCAAGGCTGTGGAAGTAATGCAATGCGACTTCTGGCAAGTCTATGGACTGACAGAGTCTACGGGAATAGGAACCACATTAAATCCTGCTGATCATAATATTGACCTTGGGAAACTGAGGTCATGCGGTAAAGTCTACCCTGGTGTTGAAATTAAAATTGTGGATGAATCTAACAACAGTCTTCCGAACAATGAAGTCGGAGAGATACTGATTAAATCAGACGTTATTATGAAAGGTTATTGGAATAGACCTGAGGCTAATGAAGACGCTATCATTGATGGCTGGTTTTATACCGGTGATGCGGGTTATCTAGATGAAGACGGTTTTTTATATATTCATGACAGAGTCAAGGATATGATTATCTCGGGGGGTGAGAACATATACCCAGCTGAAATCGAAAATGCATTGATGTCTCATCCTGATATAGCAGACGCTGCAGCTGTAGGAATACCCGATGACAAATGGGGCGAAACAGTTAAGGGGTTTGTGATTTTAAAGCAAGATTCAAACATTACAGAAAAAGAAATCATTACTTACACCAAGGAACAAATTGCTGCATACAAGTGTCCTTCTTCGATTGATTTTATTACAGAGATGCCTCGTAACCCCTCAGGAAAGATCTTAAGAAGAGAACTAAGAGCACCCTTTTGGAAGGACGCTGATCGAAATGTTTCATAAAAGGAATGACTATGTCTTATAAAACCCTGCTCGTTGAAAAAAATAAATCCGTTGCAACAATCAGTTTTAATCGTCCTCAGAAACTGAATGCATTTGATAAAGAAATGGTGCTTGAGTCTCAAGATATTATTGAGTCAGTAACCCACGATGATGCTATTAAAGTTGTAATCATTACAGGCATCGGTAAAGGGTTTTCAGCTGGTGCAGATCTGAGTGATCCAAGTGGTATGGATGATCATAGCAATGATCGTCTAGTCTATGAGGGACTTGTTAACGGTTATATGCCAAGTTTGGTGAATATTATGAATATGCCTAAACCTGTCATTGCAGCTGTCAATGGACCGGCGGCTGGAATTGGCAGTGCGTTTGCTTTGGCCTGTGATTTGATGGTGATGTCAGATAATGCCTATCTTAAACAAGCTTTCGTTAATATAGCATTGATTCCGGATGGCGGGCTCAATTGGTTATTGACCAAATCGATCGGTTATAAACTAGCCTATGAAATGGCAATTGAGGGTGAGAACATTCTGGCCTCTAAATGTTTGGATTTAGGTCTAACCAATAAAGTTGTTAAATCCGAAGAACTAATGACCGTTACGATGGATTGGGCTGAATCCTTATCCAGAAAATCCTCACAGTCATTGAGAGAAACAAAGAGACTTATGAGAGCTGCAATGACATCCTCATACGAAGAGGTCTTTAAACTTGAGGCCGAAGCAAATAATTCACTGCATAGTTCNGAGGATAGTCTGGAGGCTGTGCAAGCTTTTTTTGAAAAAAGAGAACCTAACTTTAAGTAAGTAAAGTATTTTTAATTTGCTTTTAGAGCTTTGAGAACATCGGCTGCTAAATCTAACTCCCCTGAGTATAATATTGGAGCAATGCGTTCGCCTGAGTTCCCATATCGATTCAGTATTTCCNTAGCNAGTTTTTGTGGTGATTCAGATATCACNGCAAAAGTATTCAAAATCTCATCGTCTATTGCATTACCCATTTGTTGCCACTTACCTTCTTTTGATAAACGATTGAGTTCGCTGCTTAAGCCTTCATAACCATGCTGTTCAAGTACAGCTTTGTAGTTCGGTGTGGATGCATAGAATGCTACTTGATCCCTACAAGCCCTAACTGCTTTTTTATGCGATTCCTCAGTAGCACCAATTCCAGTCATAACTGAAATTGATAAATCAAATGCATCTCTTTGTTTATTGACGGATGACAGTGCTTCATCAATGAGTGGTAGAGTGACGTTATTCAGATAAGTTGGAGTGTTGAATGGATGTGCTAATAAACCGTCAGCACTTCTGGCTACAGCCTTAGTCATAAGTGGTCCAACTGCAGCTACATATATTTTAGGGATACCGTGTGGATTGGGTCCAGGATTAAACAATGGAGTCATCAAAGTATGCGTGTAAAATTCACCACGATGTTCAAGTCTAGATTCATTTTGCCAAGCATTCAATATGGCTTTAATTGCATTCACCATATCTTCCATTCGTGCTGCTGGTTTAGACCATGGCATAGAAAATCGTTTCGTTATATGAGGTCGTATTTGAGAACCTAGACCCAATACGAATCTTCCTTTTGATAATAACTGTAAATCATAAGCAATATTAGCCAGGTTCATTGGGTTTCTGGAAAATGCAACAGCGATTGAAGTCATAAGTTCTATTTTTGAAGTTGTCATTGCTGCAGAAACAAGTGGTAAAAATGGATCATGAGCGCCTTCCCAAGTATAAGCACCATCATAGCCAGCTTTTTCTAAAGCACTGAAGATGGGTCCTCCTTCAGCAGGATTATTAATCATTGTTCCTGAATCAATTTTCATTTAATAGTTCACCTTAAAAAAAAAGAGGCGAAGAATATTCGCCTCTTTTATATTTGATACTTTCAGTTCTTAAAAGTCATAAGTAAGACGTGCTCCTATAACTCTGGTTTCACCTAAATAGATTCCGTGTCCACCAGCTAGTAATGGCGTATCAAAACCACCTGTGGCTATTTTCTCATCTGTTAGATTACGACCATAGATTAACGCAGTAAAATTACCACTGGTTATTCCTATTCTTGCATTAATTCTAGCAGTGCCTTCTTGAGTATCAAGCGGATCTAAATCTCCTGTAGTGATGTAGTCATCAAAAAAGTTATAATCAAGACCAGCATAAAGTGTCATACCATTAGACAATGGTTGAGTGTAATCTACATTCAAAGAACCATTGTAATTACCTGTTCCTAAATCTCGTCCTGTTAGATTCTGATTACCAGTTGAGTAGAAACCTGCACCATTCCAAATGATTCTACAAAATCCGGTAGGATCTGTTACGTTTGGACCGTAATCATTGATAGAAATATTTGCTGCAGAATATGCTCCTGTAGGATCTATGGCTCTAAAGTAAGCCATTTGGTTTTCAGTACATGCAGCTGTATCAAAATCAGCATAAGTACCATCAAGGTAAGCAGCTGCTAATGCAACTCTTAAATTATCGGTAGCTTGCCAAACTAAATCTATTTCAAGTGTATCTACTTCAGAAGATGAGGCATTACCAACAACAAAACCGGTTCCTTGGAATGTAGAAATCTGTTGATCTTTATACTCCGCAGTAGCTATCGCCCAATTTAATTGGAGGTTATCTGCTAGCCTGTGTTTACCACCTATTTCAAAGGATGTTCCAGTTTCAGGATCATATTGAAAAGATGGATCTGGTTCATTGGGTACTGGTACTTTTGCACCATTAACATTTACAAACAATGGGTTTTGATCGTCTGCAGCATTAAANCCACCACTTTTAAACCCTTTACTGAAACTAAAGTAGACCATGTGATCTTCGCCATAACGTTTTTCTATTTGCATAGAGGGCAACCACACTCCTTCTTCGTCTGTAGGTACATTATTAAAATCATGAGCCCATGTATCATAATTACCACCGATAATTGCTGCAAGGAATGGACTTGGGTTACAAGTTTGTATTCCTGAGGTATTCGTTCCTAGACAAGTCTTTGCATTCACATTAGTTGTCTCTTTAATGTATCGAGCGCCCATCTGTATTTCAATGGTTTCACTTACGTCAAACCCTACTTGAGCAAACAGAGCTTTTGAACTCCTGTATTGGTTCCATTCACCTATTCTTGTTCCATGATCAAAGGCACTTTGGAAAGTACATGGAGAAAAAGCAGTTCCAAGGTATTGGTTGAAAATACCTGCGATTTCACAAGTATTATTCATGTAAAGTGGTGCTCCTGGTCCCCAACTTAAGCCTGTGCTAGTCCCAATCGGAAAAGGAAAAGGGTTTACAACACCATTTGGAACTAGAGAAGCTGGAGGAATAGTAAACAAAGCTTTCCAAGGTACAGCACCCATACTATAAAGAATAGGAACGATCCCGCCNACTGTTGAATCAATATCAATTAATCGGTCAATCTCTTGAGTCTGATCGTCCCAATAGGCTCCTACTGTCCATGAGANATCGCTATCAGGAGCAGAGCTGAGTCTGATTTCAACACTCTGTTGTTTATACATTTGCCAATCGTCTCTGGAGACTAATTGCAATGGACCAAAATCTGCATCAATACCATCAACAAAGTCGAATTTAGAATTACCAATTGTCGCTTGTAAATTCATACCATTGGCTATGTCATAGCTAATATTGATTGCAGTATCAGCAGTGTTAGTGTTAGTACCAACAGGATTGATACCTTGTACGATTCCTGCTGCGCCTTTTGCAGGCCCGTAGTTAAGGTCCTCATAAGCGTTACCGTTTCCAACATCGGCAACAAATGCAGGGTAGAACATATTTGCTATCGTAAATGCCAATCCAGCTGTAGGAGTTGGCGGTACAGCCATATCAAATGTATTTTGNACTACTGTAGAACCTATTCTGACGTGAGAACCATCAGTGTGTTTAATGTCGATTCTAAGATCATCNTTTGGTTGCCAAGAAGCACTTAATCGTAGTAGTTTTTCATCAGCAGTAGGTCCTGTTGTACCTAGATATAGATTATCAATGTATCCATCATCTTCCCGATCTTTAAATGATAATCTAAGTGCAAATGTATCGCTTACTGGTATATTTAGATGACCATCCAGAATGGCTGCACTATTTTGATCTTCAGCTGCCAGTGAAATTCTTCCACTAAGATCACCACCTATTTCAGCTTTTGCTGAAATGACGTTAACAGCACCAGCTAATGTATTTTTACCAAATAGAACCCCTTGTGGTCCTCTTAACGCTTCAACACGTTCAATATCAAATAGACCGGTTCTATACTGGCGTCCTTTAGCTAAATGGACACCGTCGACAAACAAACCTACAGATTGTTCAAAAGATTGGTTAGATCCTGCTCCAATTCCTCTCATTGAGATTATTGTGGAGATAGCATTTTCAGATACAGCAAAGTTTGGAATGTACTGTGAAATGCCTGTAAAATCATGAAATCCTGCTTCTTGAATTTTGTCACCGCTAATGACACTAACTGAAACAGAAATGTCTTGAAGGCTTTCCTCTTTCTTAGTAGCAGTAACAATAATCTCNTCAAGTTGTGCTTTAGCAGTTGTTGATATTGCAAGTGTAAGACTGACCGTCAAAGCAATTGCAATTGTTAGTAATCGATTCATTGGGTATACCCTCTTATTTATATAAATTACGTGTAAATTTAATTACAGATTACAATATTGCCAATATTTTTGAATATAGCAAAGGAATACTGGCTTTATTATTACCAATAGTTGTGTTTTTAAAACAAACTTTTCAATATATATAGTGCTTTCAGAGCAGTTTAAGCCACTTTAAAAGTAATTTGATATTTTTACAAAACTGAGTGATTCTTAATGTTAGAGTTAAGAAATAAAATAAAACGATATTATTATGCTTAATGTGTACTTAAAGTTTCGAATATCAGATAACTCAGTAACTATTTAATCGGTAAGTTTTAATGAGAAAAATAAAAATAATATTAATGATTTCATTGCTTTACTTTTTTGCTATACCAGCTAACTCTACAAATGATGCATCTTCTATTGTTCTTACTTGCAGTCCTATAAATAAAAATTTAAATGAAACTGAAATTTGGTTATTAAATTATGAAAATAGAACCATTGAAAAACCTTATTCTGATTCGGGCGATACAACCGGACAATTTAAAATTATTAAGTCGGATAATAAATCTCTCATCTGGGAACAAACAACTCCTGAAAACAGAAGCACGTATGTATTGGATAAAAATACAATGCGACAGAGTGTTACTTTTCTTTCAATCAATGGACAGAATAAAATGACTCTCAAAAATCGGTCGTTCTCATCTTGCTTATTTGAATAATTAAAAGCTCCATTGTTTTAGATTGCACAAGTGAATCTAAAATCCTTGAACTTTTGCTGCCTCTTCTCGGTTGATTTCAACACCACCGAGTAATTGCCGATTAAGGCCAATTCTTTTAAACCAATAATGCAATCCAAGGTCGTCTGTAAATCCCATTCCTCCATGCACCTCAGTAGAGGTCTTTGCAATTGAGGATGCCGTATCTGATACGTGAGCTTTGGTATGAGTTGCCATCAATCTTGCCTCTTTAGGAATATTGTCTTGGCAATGAGCGGCATACCAAATCATTGAATAACATGGTTGAATGTTAGCTGTCATTTCTGCACACATATGTTTCACAGCTTGAAAGGAACCAATGACTCTACCAAATTGTTTTCTTTCTTTTGAATAATCAACTGACTTATCAATCATTGTTTGAGAAGCTCCCAATGAATCTGAAGCGATCATGATCCTTCCTGCATCAACAACCCTATCAATAATTGAAGTATTATTGATGGATTCTTCCAGCACTTCTATCTGGCAGTTGCTGAGTATTAGTTCTGATATTTCGGAGGTTTTATCTATTGTGGTTAATTGGATAACCTCTAGATTAGGATCATCAGCATTCACAATAAAGATCGTTCCTTCCTTACTGGTCAGTATAAAGTGGGATGCATTAAAACCATCGATGACGAATAATGATCTCCCACTTGCTGTATTGCCATCGATAATAATGCCTGCATTTTCTCTTGAGGCAATATATTCAGTAGCGCCAAACCCAAAATGCAATTCATGACTAGAAATAGCATTGAGGTATTTGGTTTTTTGATCCATAGAGCCAGCTAATATAATGGCCATCGGTGCCATCACATAAGACCCTATATAAGGGACTGGAGCAATCCCAGCACCTAGGGATTGAGATACTGCTGCGGCATACAACAAATCCAAACCAAGACCGCCATACTGTTCTGGGATAATAAGGTTATTGATACCCAGTTCAATAAGTCCCTGATGAATGTCATCAGCAAACCTTTGATTATCTCCTTTGGCATATTCACGAACAGCTTCAATGGTGACATTGCCTTCCAAATATTTTGCAATTGAATCTTGGAAAAATTGTTGTTCTTCCGATAGGCCAAAATACATGATTAAGCCTCCTTAATTTTAGGAGGTTTAGGCATGCCTAAACCTCTTTCGGAAATAATGTTCTTTTGAATTTGACTGGTGCCACCTCCAATGATCAATCCAAGATAATACATGAAAGCATACTGCCAACTTCCTGCATCTCTGATATGAGGACTTTCTTCATAAAGAGTGCCTAATTCACCCATTACATCAATCGCCAATGCTTCTAATTCATAACGCATTTCTGTCCCAAATAATTTAACAATCATAATACCGAGATCAACGTTTTGGCTTTTATTTAGATTAGCAGANAGCAACCTTAATCCATGCGCTTTCAATGCGAGAGTCTTGCCTTGTATTTTCATTAAGCGATCTCTAAAAACTGGATGATCGATGACTCTTTCTCCATTCATAGTTTCATTTTTCATCAGTGCAATCAATAAATTAAGTCGAGTTATCATTTTATCTGGGTCACCAAGAGATCCTCTCTCATGAACCAAGGTTTTGTTTGCGACCAGCCACCCTTCTCCACGTTTACCAACTATGTTCGTTGCTGGAATTCTAACGTCAGTAAAGAAAACTTCATTAAATCCTGCATCCAATGTCATGTCCACCAATGGCCTGATTTCTATTCCTGNTGCATCCATTGGTATCAGTAAATAACTGATGCCTTTGTGTTTAGGTTCTTCCGGTTCTGTTCTCACCAGACAAAACATCATTTGTGAATATTTTGCCGTACTGGTCCAAATTTTTTGACCATTGATTACCCACTCATCGCCATCCAAAACACCTTTGGTTTGAAGACTGGCTAGATCGCTTCCTGCATTGGGTTCTGAATAACCTTGGCACCATATGGTTTCAAGATGCAAGGCGGGTTTAATGTATTGTTGTCTCTGTTCTTCTGTGCCCATTTCTAATAGAGTTGGCACTAGAAAGTCAATGCCCTGTCCACCGGTCCCACTGGGGATTCCAGCTTTAGAAAACTCAGTATTGATGATGACATTTTTTACAATGTCTAGATCGCCACCATAGCCGCCATATTGTTTGGGAATGTTTCTGGCAAAATAGCCATTCTCAATGAGTAGTTTTTGCCACTCAGCCAATGGCATTGTCTCGCCGTCAGAGTTTGAACTTCTGCTTCTTTTAATAGTCTCGTATCTACCAAAAAGATTGCCGGTTAACTGAACACCTTTGTGTTTAGAGCAAAAGTCTGTTACTTCAGCTCTAAATTTATCGTATTCATTGCCAAAATCAAGATTCATCAATATCTCCGTTCCATTTAGGCTCTCTTTTTTCAAAAAATGCTGTGATTCCTTCTTTTGCATCATCGCCTTCCACGCATGCTTTAAGTTGCTCTCTTAGAAAAGGCAAAGCATCATTAAATTCCATACGATCTTGTTGGTTATATGCTTTCAATCCCATTTTCATAGTATTGGGTGGCAAGCTTGAGAACTCTTGTGCTAGAGAGTAAACAGCATTTTCCAATTCTTCTTGTGGTAAACATTCATTAATCAGTCCATATTTTTCAGCAGTCTGTGCATCAATGGCATTGCCTCTCATTATAAAATCAAGACCTTGTCTTTTTGGCATAACTCGAAATAACCCAGCCATCACCATAAATGGCCAGATACCACGTTTTATTTCNGGNGCAGCAAATCTTACATCATCGCTTGAAATTGCATGGGTTGAATTGGCAACAATCATCAATGCTCCAGCAAAAACATTGCCTTGTATTTTAGTAATCACAGGTTTATTGAGATTCCTAAGCAATAGACTGATGTCTTCCACATCACCGAGACTTGGAACGGTTGAAGATGATAGCTGCTCTGTTCCAGTCATCCCTTTAAGATCTCCTCCNGCACAGAATGTATCGCCATTGGCTTGAATGATTACCACACGTATTTGATTGTTTTCAGCAGCNTATTTTAATGCATAAATAATTTCATTCGCCATCATTTCATTGATCGCATTTTTCTTTTCAGGACGATCCAGTGTTANGGTCATAATATGGTCTTCTATTGCAATAACTGTTGCATCAAATTTNAATAATTTAGGATTATCTAACATCAATCTGCCTCCTAGCTTTCTTCAAGAATGTATTTTGGTACTTTTACTTTTTTTGCTCTTAAGTACTCGCCAAGTGACTTAGCTAGAGCATCTAACCTTGTATTGGATGACGCACCATCTCCTAAAATACCATGCACATAAAAATTCACTGCATTCATNTTGGGAAATTCATAACGATCAATCTCATAATTCTTTAAATCAGGAAGTAACTCTTTTAAACGATCAACAGTCAGATAGTGATAAAGAAATGAATAAGCATGCTCTGTTTTTGACCAAACACCAAGATTGGCACAGCCGCCTTTGTCTCCTGATCTTGCCCCGACCAAACGTCCAAAATATATCTCCTTAAGATCTGCTTCTTTGTATGGAGGAATGTTTGGGATCATCTGATCGTAAGTAATTTGCTTCAAGTCAATCTGATTGGTTGGAACTATGTCTATTATTTTTTCATCGATATGAACCTTCTCTTTAACGTGTTTGGATTCCATGAGTGCTGGCCAATACAATATAAAAGGATTTCCAGAACCAATGGAATCCTTTGAAAACCACCCAGGATAATTAGCCAATGCTAATTCAATAATTTTTGCTGTAAAGATACGACCCACTTTTTTTTGATCCTTTGACTTGACAGTAATTTTTAAAATAGCCATGGCCTCTTCATTGGTCATAGGATTGTCTTTGTCTTGGCGATGAAGATCTACAGTGACTTCATCAAATTGTTCCTTACCACCCAGTAAATCGAATAAAGCATCGCAAAATATTTCTGCCTTCGCTTCTATGTCCAATCCAGTCAGCATGACTTCCATGCCATTGCGATAGCCACCGGCTAAATTGATACAAACTTTATGAGTATCAGGTGGATTGGTACCCTTGCAACCTGACACATACACTTTATTTTCTCCTATTTGTTCCATATGCAATGAATTAAAATGAGCTGTCACATCGGGGTTAAGATAAGCCGTTGAACTGATTTCATAAAGCAATTGAGCTGTCACAGTACCGACTGATACCAAACCACCAGTGTTTGGATGTTTTGTTACAGTAAACGAACCATCTTCTTCAATTTCAGCTATCGGGTATCCAATATTTTTAAAGGTTTTAACTTCTTGAAAAAAAGCATAATTACCGCCTGTGGCTTGAGCCCCACATTCAATAACATGACCAGCAGTTAATGCTCCTGCTAGGGCATCAAAATTATCACGAGACCAATTGTATTTCCAAGCTGCCGGTCCCATGACAACGGATGCATCAGTAACTCTTGGACATATAACAATATCAGCGCCTTGATCTANTGCCTCTTTAATGCCCCAAGAACCCAGATAAGCGTTGGCTGTGAGTACTGGATAACCCGAATCCTTAAGTGNAATCTTTCTGTCCATATTCTCAAGTCTGACACCATTCTCTTCTAGCATCTTAAGATCTGGAACTATATTGTCACCATCAATAAAGGCAACTTTGGAGTCAACACCCAGTTCTGATAAAATCAGATTTACCTCATGGGCCATTGATTTAGGATTGAGGCCTCCTGCGTTAGTGACTATTTTAATATTTTTTTTATGGCAAGAGTCTGCAATTTCTTTTAGCTGTTTTAAGAAAGTAGCAACATAGCCCATCTGGTCCCCCCGTTGAACTTTTTGGCCATAAAGAATGCCCATAGTCAGCTCAGCAAGATAATCCCCCGTAAGGACATCGATTGGTCCACCTTCAATCATTTCTTTTGCCGCTGAAAGCTTATCACCATAATAGCCACTGCAATTAGCTATTCTAATAATATCTTTACTCATAATATTATTCTTGATTGAGGCTTTCTAAAATGAGGTCTGTCACCATGTTAGAAGATTTTTCAGGTAAATCGTCTAATGATTTCTTGTTACCAGGTATGGAGAGTTCTCGAGCTATGCCGCCTAGGGTTATGGCCACCGCTTGGGTATCTATCCGTCTTATTTCTTTGGCTTCTTGAGCCTCATCCAATAAAGTTTTAATGAATGAGACAAAATAATTATGATGAAAATCTATCATTTCTTTAGTGCCTCTTATTTTATCTAAATCACCATCAAACTTTTGTAATTTAGGGCCTGCTGCCTCATTGCCAATCCTCATGTATATTCGTAGTCTTTCTAACGGAGATTCAATATCTTTCATATGATTCAAAGCTTCTCTACCTATGTTGGTAAGAATTCTATCCATGGTTGTTGTGATTAAATCTTCCTTACTGGGTGCAATCTCATAAAGCGTACGTAAAGATACCTTTAGCTTGGAAGCAATATCAGACATGGTTAGATTAGCAATGCCTTTTTCCAATAGATCCTCAAAATCTTCAATTACATTGATGTGTTTTTCCGTTAAGTTATTAAATGTTTTTCTAGCTACTAACGTCATATTATTCCTCATTCTTGGAAATCAACATCAAGCTGGCTCCAAGTTCTAATTGCTCTCCTACCGATATATAGAGTTGATCCACTACACCGTCTTGATGAGCTGTAATTGTATGATTCATCTTCATTGCTTCTATTACTACTAATTTTTCACCACTTTTTACTTTATCACCCTGACTAACCATAACTTCTATGACCTTACCTGGCATGGGGGAAACCATAGAACCTTCCACTGTTTCCATTTCTGAGGAGACAAATCTTGGAGTTATAGTAAGCAATTTATTACCCTTTGAATACTGAACCAATAAGAGCCCTTCGTGTTTTGTAATTTTCCATTGATTTCTCAATCCATCCAACTCAATATCCAAAGAGTTCTCGCCCCAATGATGAATTATAGCGATAGAACCATCAGACATCTTGTAAATGCCATTACGCTGTCGTTTATATTCCACTGAAATTTCTTGGTTCTTGAGAAGGAAATTAACATTTTGATACGGCAGCCTTGCATTATGCCAACCGGATGGGAGATTCTTTAAAGTATTGGCATTATTTCTATTATAACCTTGCAGCCAAAGAGCAGCCGTAATAGCTAGTGAATTGAGTTCATCATTCGATAGAACAATTTCAGATTCAGGTTCATAGAGATCTATAAAATTTGTTGTTGTTTCACCATTTAGAAATGGATGGCTGACTAAGATGTTTCTTAAAAACTCTATATTATTAGTGAATCCACCAAAATGAATTGACTCCAGTTCGTTGGCAAGTTTTTCAGCAGCATCCTTTCTGTCTGTACCATGAGCAATAACCTTTGCAAGCATGGGATCAAAATCAGTTCCGATGGTCATACCTTCTTCTATCCCCGAATCCCAGCGAATATTGTCGTTCATATTTATATCATTGGCTATGAGCTGTCCGGTCGATGGTAAAAAATCATTAGAAGGATCTTCTGCATAGACTCTAGCCTCAATGGCATGTCCCTTAGAAATAATATCTTCTTGATTAAATTCTATTGCCTGATCGTCAGCTATTTTTAGTTGCTCTTTAACAAGATCTATTCCGGTTACCATTTCAGTCACTGGGTGTTCCACCTGTAACCTAGTATTCATCTCAAGAAACCAAAATTCTTCGGTATCATCATCGAATAAAAATTCGATGGTACCAGCAGAATGATATTTAATCAGTTTCGCAAGATTGACTGCAGCAGAAGTTAGTTTTTCGCGAGTTAAGTCATCAATTCTTGGTGATGGAGATTCTTCTATAATTTTCTGATGTCGTCTTTGAATTGAACATTCTCTTTCACCTAAATGGACAATATTTCCATGATTATCTGCTAAAACTTGAACCTCTATATGTCTTGATTTTTCGACATATCTTTCAAAAAACACTCGGTCATCATTAAATGAGTTCAGTGCTTCTTGTTTTGCCATTTTTATCGAATCTTTAAGTTCTTTAGAATCACGAACCAATCTCATTCCCTTGCCTCCTCCACCCGCTGCCGCTTTCACTAATAACGGGTAACCTATTTTTTTTGCTTCTGATTCTTTTTCAACAATATCCAATACAGGAACACTGGCTTTAATGGCATACTTTTTTGACTGAATCTTATCGCCCATTATTTTCACTGCTCTTGGACTTGGACCAATCCATATTAATCCTGATTTCTCAACCAATTTTGCAAACTTTGCATTTTCAGATAGAAAACCATAACCAGGATGTATGGCTTGTGCATTTGCTCTTAATGCCAATTGAACAATTTCTTTACCATTAAGATAGCTGTCTGTAATTCGAATAGATTCATCTGCCTGATTTACGTATGGAGAATTTGAATCTGCCTCATTAAAGATTGCAACACAAGAGATATTAAGATCATGAGCTGATTTAATAATTCTTGATGCAATTTCTCCACGATTAGCTATCAAAATTTTAGAAATATGATTCATAGTCTAAAGACTCCATATTCTTTGGTTCCTTCAATGGCTTTGTTGCCTACAATAGAGAGACACATGCCTATCACGGTTCTCGTGTCTCTAGGATCAATGATGCCATCGTCACTAACTAAGCCTGAGGCTTCTAGTGCTCTTGAGCCATCTTCTTGAAGTTTTTCTACTGCGGCTACAATTTTCTTATCTTCTACTTCATCAAACTTTTCTCCTTTCCTCATAGCTCTTGCCCTTCGCACCAAAGACATTACACCAGCAATTTGTTTGCCTCCCATAACTGCGATCTTTGCCGATGGCCAAATAAAGGTAAATCGATTATTGAAAGCTCTCCCTGACATTGCATAAGTCCCAGCTCCATAGGAAGCTCCTAGTATTATAGTAATATGAGGGACTGTAGAATTTGAAACAGCATTAATTAATTGGGAACCTTTCTTAATAATCCCGTCTCTTTCAAATTCCTTACCCACTAGGAATCCTGTAACATTCTGAAGAAATATAATTGGTGTATTAATCTTATTACACAATTGAATAAAGTGTGCAGCCTTCTGTGATGAATCAGGATAAATGGCTCCATTGTTACCTATAATTGCTACTGGATAACCATGCACATGAGTCCAACCACAAACTATAGATGATCCAAATAAGGGTTTAAATTCCTCAAAACGTGAACCATCAGAAAATCTTGCAATCGCTTCTCTGATATCAAAAGGAGTCTTTAAGTCACTACTGACGAGACCCAATAATTCCTCACTATCGTAAATGGGTTCTTCCGGTTGTTGTTCAATATTTTTCTCAGGTTTTCTCCAATTAAGATGTGAAACCACTTCTCTGCATAACCTTAAAGCGTCCATTTCATCTTCAGCGAGATAATCAGATAATCCAGAGACCTCTGAATGCATTTGAGCTCCACCCAGAGTTTCGTCATCGGAAACCTCCCCTGTTGCCATTTGAACCAACGGCGGACCAGCTAAAAATACCTTCGATTGGTTACGTATAAAAATATTATAATCTGACATACCTGGTTGATAAGCGCCACCAGCTGTGGATGAACCAAAAACAACTGCAATGGTTGGTATACGCATTTTAGATAACTCAGTCATTTCATAAAACCATCTTCCACTTTCAGCAAAATGACCTGAGCCTATGTTAGACATTTTTTGTTTTGACTTTGGATCAATTCTAAGATCAGCTCCTGCCGATTCAACAAAACTAATATATGGAATTCCATTGTCTCTAGCTATTTCAATACAACGGCCCCATTTTTTTGCAGCATAACTGGTAAGTGCTCCTCCCAAAACAGTAGGATCGTTACCAAATATCACACATTCAACACCTGAAATCACTCCAATACCAGCCACTGCACCACCACCGATAGTGTATTGAGATTCATAGGCTGCCAGTGAACTAATTTCTAAAAATGGGCTGTCAGGATCTAGAACATTAAATATTCTATCTCGAATAGACATTTTTCCACGCTTGGCTAACCTTGCATGATGATGGGGTCCCCCTCCTATCTCGGCAAGATCAAGCAAATCTTCTATCTCAGAAAGTTTCTTTATCATTTCACTGTAATTGTCTTTATAGACTTCAGATCTGATATCTAATTTTGAGATAATTTTTTGTTTTATCTTTTTAATTTCCATTTAAAAACCATTTTGGTAATATTATAGTATAAATATTACCATTACTTAAAGTATTAAAATAGTTATATGAAAACCATTACAAATGACATAAGACAAGAAGTTGCTGAACTAAATAGTCTCTTGAATAACCTTTCAACTGAGCAATGGGAGACGAATACTACTTTTAAAGATTGGACACCAATAATTGTTATTTCACATTTATGTTACTTTGATTTAATGACTCTTTACTCCATTAATGACTCTGATAAATTTGCATCTGAAGGACAGTTCATCATGAAAACATTTTCAACTATAGAAAATTCATTAGCAAGAGCTGCAGCCGTTAAAGAAAGATTAAATATAAAAGATCATCATGACCTCAAAGATCTATGGCTCTCAACCAATGATAAAATGTGCTCTGTTTTTGAAAAAGTTGATCCTAAGTTAAGATGTCAATGGTTCGGTCCTGACATGGGTGCAAGGATGTTTATGACTGCAAGATATATGGAAACTTGGTCCCATGGTCAAGAAATTTATGATCTAGTAAAACGAAAACGTCTTTATACAGACAGCATAAAAAATATTGCAGATATCGGTGTAAAAACATTTGATTGGACTTATATTAATAGAAAATTAGATGTTCCTTTTGAAAAACCTTTCGTTTCATTAACATCACCCTCAGGAGAACAATGGCAATGGAATGATGAAAATAGTAATAATACAGTTATTGGACAAGCTAGTGATTTTTGTCATGTAGTAACACAGAATAGAAATATAGCTGATACAAAATTAATGATTCATGGGGATGTTGCAAAGCACTGGATGTCTATAGCACAATGTTTTGCTGGCGATCCTGAATCACCACCCGATACTGGTATAAGAGTCAGTTAATCTATGAGGTAATATTATGAAATGGACTGAAGAACATCAAAGTATAAGAGAAATCACAGCAAAGTTTGTGGACAATGAGATTAATCCTTTCGTTGATCAATGGGAGGAGGATGGTATTTTCCCAGCTCATGAGTTGTTTAAAAAATTAGGTAATTTGGGAATGCTAGGTATTAGTAAGCCTGAGCAATATGGCGGTCTTGGACTGGATTACAGCTATTCGCTTGTATTTGCTGAAGAAATGGGTCGTGTTCAAGCCGCAGGTGTGAGCACCGGTATTGGTGTGCAAACGGATATGGCTACCCCTGCTTTAGCAAAGTTCGGAAGTGAAGAACTATGTAATGAATTTCTAGTTCCTGCAATAACTGGTGATGCAGTTTTTTCAATAGCAGTGAGTGAACCGAGTGCGGGTTCAGATGTGGCCTCCATAAAAACATCTGCTGAAAAAAATGGAGACGATTATGTAATCAATGGAACTAAGATGTGGATCACTAATTCAATACAGGCTGATTATTTCTGTCTTTTAGCAAATACTAGCGAGGGCCCACAGCATAAAAATAAATCACTTATCATTGTCCCATCTGATACAAAAGGTGTATCTGTTTCCGAACCTTTAAAAAAACTTGGTCTACATTCATCTGACACAGCCCAAATATTTTTTGATAACGTTAAAGTGCCTCAAAAGAATAGAATTGGTGATGAAGGTAAAGGCTTTATTTATCAAATGATCCAATTCCAAGAAGAACGATTGTATGCAGCTGCTGCTGCTCTTAAGGGTTATGAGAATATCATTCAAGAAACAATTGAATACACCAAACAAAGAGAAGCATTTGGTAAAGCAATATTAGATAACCAAGTGGTGCATTATAGATTGGCTGAACTTCAAACAGAAGTAGAGCTCTTAAGAGCACTAACTTATAACGCTGTAGAAGAATACATTGAAGGAAAAGACGTATTGACTAAAGCATCTATGGTAAAACTAAAATCTGGTCGCTTAGGGAGAGAATTAACTGATGCATGTCTGCAATACTGGGGTGGGATGGGCTTTATGTGGGAAAGTTCAGTGGCTAGAGCTTATAGGGACACTCGTTTAGGTTCGATTGGAGGAGGAAGTGATGAAGTTATGCTAGGTATTATATCAAAGCAAATGGGTATATTGGATTAACCCTTTATTCAGATTTTTCACTATCCTTATTTCGACCAGTCATTCTTTGCCATAAAGATCTTTTCTTCTTTTGAACTCTTTTCCCTTGTCTTTCATAATTTTGAGTTGGCATCGTCTTTTGCAAGATACCGTCTGCAAAATAATTAGGTGCTTCATCTAAACATGGTTGTAATTGATTATTGCTAGAATCTTGTATATTTTCCTGATAAACCATAGTTCTGTTTGATGTAACATTCCTGTTATCAATGGTTTTATCAATTAAACCAAGCAGTTCTGATAAGTCATCAGCATTGATATCATCTACTGTTGTATTAATCTCTTTAATATCTTTCATAGGCAACATGTCACCAATAATCTTATCTTCAGCTATAACAGATTGATTACTTACAGAATCAGGAATATTAAATCTTGATCTTTTTTGAAGTTCTCTGAGATTGTCAGGCACAACAAGATTTGGAATTGAGCCACTTTGCTCATACTCTTGCACTTCATTGCAAGTTTGAACTGAGGATTCAAAAAGACTACATCCCGACAAGATCGGCAAAATTAAGAGTATCTGGTAGAATTTTTTTATATGGTTATTCATTTATTTGAGTGTTTGAATGATGAGGTTATTATAAGTTGATGAATAATTCGATGTTTTTATGATAATAAAGGTCAATATTCTTATTTAGTCCATATTATAGTTTTAAAATAAAATTATAATAATAAAGAGTTAGCTAGATATTAGAGAAAATAAATAAAGGTTAAAACATTATGCCAAAAGTGAAATTAAACAATAAAGTTTCAGATTTTAAAGCGACGATTACAGACAATTCTCAAATTAAATTATCAGATTATCTAGGAAAGAATATAGTTATTTATTTCTATCCTAGAGACAACACACCAGGTTGCACGAAAGAAGGCGAGGATTTTAGAGACAANCATAAAGACTTTATAAAAAANAATACAATNATANTNGGCGTATCAAAAGACTCAGTNTCCTCTCATGATAAGTTTACATGCAAATATAATTTTCCTTTTGATCTAATTTCTGATGAAAATGAAAAAGTATGCAACCTATTTGACGTCATCAAAGAAAAAAATATGTACGGTAAAAAATACATGGGTATTGAACGAAGTACTTTCATTATTAATGATAAAGGTAAACTGATACAGGAATGGAGAAAGGTTAAAGTCAAAGGACATGTTAATGAAGTATTAAAGGTGATAAAAGAAATCTCCGCTTAATTTTATGCACAAACGTCTATCATTTCTTATAATTTTTATAGCGTATTTTCAGGCTTTTACATGCAATGCAGAAATTGAATTGCCTGATCTAGGAAGCCCATCGGATGCTTATTTGTCAAAGATGGATGAGCCAGCNATAGGGAGGGCTTATTTTCGAAATCTTAGACAACAAGGACAAGTTGTGGAAGACCCTTTATTGTCTGAATACCTACAAAACCTAGGTGAAAAATTATCATCAAAAGTACAAGATGGTGATTTTGATTTTAATTATTTCTTTGTTCCGCAAACATCAATTAATGCCTTTGCATTACCTGGGGGTTATATAGGAGCAAACATTGGACTATGTCTAAATTCAGATAATGAAAGTCAATTTGCATCTGTTCTATCGCATGAAATAAGTCATGTCACACAACGTCATATNTCAAGACAAGTGGGTGATCAAGTTCCCAATACAATTCAAGGAGGCTTAGTACTCTTAGGAGCGGTTCTTCTTAGTGCGATATCTGGGAGTAGCGAAATTCTAGAAGCTGGTACGATGTTGGCTCCATCAATAATGCAACAAGGGCAAATTGATTTTACTAGAGAAATGGAAATTGAAGCCGACTCAGTTGGCATAAAAACATTGGCAATGTCTGGGTATGATCCTTTTGCTATGGCTGAGTTTTTTAATAAACTATCCACAGGTGGAGATCCCAGGAAC